>Ga0255063_1000544_pt1 | contig 9517 bp, 7 predicted proteins | sample Colum_Cont_RepA__3_FD_188458 | JGI IMG/M metagenome (GOLD analysis project Ga0255063, IMG submission 188458) | Freshwater microbial communities from Columbia River, Oregon, United States - Colum_Cont_RepA_0h | ecosystem: Environmental > Aquatic > Freshwater > River | place: USA: Oregon | collected... | reverse complement strand
GTGCAGATCAAGCGCCTGCATGAGTACAAGCGCCAGCACCTGAACCTGCTGCACATCCTGCACCTCTACCGCCGGATCCTGAACGAGCCGGAGACCCGCTTCACACCGCGCGTCTGCATCTTCGGGGCCAAGGCCGCCCCGGGCTACGCCCTGGCCAAGCACATCATCCACGCCATCAACCGCGTCGCCGCCGTCATCAACGCCGACCCGCGCGTGCGCGGCCTGCTGAAGGTGGTCTTCCTCCCCGACTACCGCGTCTCGCTCGCCGAGCGCATCATCCCCGCGGCGGACCTCTCCGAACAGATCTCCACGGCCGGCAAGGAGGCCTCCGGCACGGGCAACATGAAGCTCGCGCTCAACGGCGCCGTCACCATCGGCACGCTCGACGGCGCCAACGTCGAAATCCACGAGGAGGTGGGGGACGAGAACATCTTCATCTTCGGCCTGGAGGTCGAGGACGTGGCCGACCTCTGGCGCCGCGGGTATTCCCCCCGCGCCGTGCTCGAGGCCGACCCCGAACTGGCGACCTTGATCGACTGGCTGCGCTCCGACACCTTCACGCCCGAGCAGCCCGGCCTGTTGTCCCCGGTGGCCGATTCCCTGGTCGAAGGCGGCGACCCCTACCTGTGCTTGGCCGACTTCCGCAGCTACGTGGCGGCCCAGGATAAGGCGGCCGAAGCCTTCCTCGACCGTCGCCGCTGGGCGGCCATGGCCATCCGCAACGTGGCCCGCTGCGCCAAGTTCTCGTCCGACCGTTCGATCGGGGACTACGCCCGCCTGATCTGGAAGACCCGCTCCCACCCGGTCCCGCGTTAAGTCAGGGTTGAGTTCGGCTCCGGCCCCCTCAATCTGAGGGGGCTTTGTTTTGGCGCACCTCCAGCCTCGCCCTGCTGACCGTCCTCCTGACGGCGTGGGCGCATGCCGCCGACGCTCCGCCCAAGCCGACCCTCCGGGGTTTCAAGGTCACGAGCGAGGGTGGGGTGGAAGGGAAGCAGTCCGTCGAGTATGGCCCGGACGGGCGACCGGTGGGCGGTGGTGCGATGCCGGCCACGACGCGGGTCGGTAACGGCGCTCCCTTGCCTGCGGGCGCCACGGTCGTCGGCCCTTCCGTCGGCACTGCCGCGCCGAGTGCTCCCGCCCCCGCCGCCAGCCAGGGCCTGACCACGCCGGATGGTCGCAAGCTGCCCTTCAGCCTGGAGGGGGCCGGTCGCAAGGAGGTCGACGGCAATGTGGACTTCAGCGCGGCCCTGAAGCGGATGACCAAGAGTTCCGGCCTCCTCGAGGAACGCTACGAGAAGGAGATGGCGTCGCTCAACCTCGACCCCCGGTACTCGCGCGAGAACTTGGTGACCTTCGATTCCTGGCGCGGCAAGTACGACACCTATGGCCGCAAGAAGGCCGAGATCGACCTAGCCGATACCCTGGGGGCGGAGGTTCGCCCCAAGGACACGATCGAGGTGAAGTCCGTCGAGCTCCCCAGCAGCCCCTGGTCGCGCCGAACGGCCGACGTCAAGGGACTCGATGGCCGGCTCACGACGGAGAAGGTCAGCCGTTACGACGTGAAGCCGATCCCCTTCCCGAGCCCGGTGTCGAAATCCATCGATCAACTTTCGATGCAGGACATCAACCGCTACCAATTCCGCCGAAATCGCTCGGACGAGCCGGGTCTCGATCGGGTCCGCCCGGGCTCCGATAAGGTGGATAAGACGGGTTCTGGCGGAAAGTAAGGCGTTTTTCGCCTCGCCCGAGGGGGCCGGGGGGTGCTATCACTCCTTTTCCCCCACGCATGAGCGAAGCTCCCGCCAGACCGGCCGGCAACGGCATCAGCGACCTTGAGGTCAAGGATGGCCAGATCATCTTCGATTCCGTCTGGTCCAGCCTCGAGCGGGAGTTCGGCCGGGCCAAGCTCTCGTTTCCCCGGGAGATCTTCTGGCTGAACGGCGCCCCGGGAGCCGGTAAGGGCACCAACACCCAGTTCATCCTCCAGTACCGCGACTACGGCGCCGAGCCCATCGTGGTCAGTGACCTCCTTTCCAGCCCCGAGGCCAAGAAGCGCATCGACGCCGGCATGCTCGTCGGCGACCGCGAGGTGGTCGAGATCCTCTTCCGCAAGCTCCTCGAGCCCCAGTACGACACCGGGGCCGTCGTCGACGGCTTCCCGCGCTCGATGGTCCAGGTGGAGTGCCTCAAGCACCTCTTCGCGCGGCTCAACGACCTTCGCCAGGAGTTCCGGCACACCGCGGACGGCGTCCGCTTCCCCAAGCCCCATTTCCACATCCTCGTCCTCTTCGTCGACGAGAACGAGTCGGTGCGCCGCCAGCTCAAGCGCGGCCAGGAGTGCCTCGAGCAGAACGAGCGCGCCAAGCGCGACGGCGCCCCGGAGGTCGAGGTGCGCAAGACCGACCTGAGCGCCGAGGCCGCCCGCAACCGCTACCGCGTCTTCAAGGAGCGCACCTACGAGCCGCTGCAGTCGCTGCGGGACATCTTCCACTACCACTTCATCAACGCGCAGGGGTCGCTGCCCGAGGTCCAGGCCCGCATCATCAAGGAGTTGCAGTACCAGAGTTCCCTGGAGCTCTCGGAGGAGACGTACGACCTCATCTCGCCGATCCCGCTGTCGTCGCAGATCACCCAGCACGCCCGCCAGGACCTCGTCCGCCGCCTGGACGACTACGCCGAGCGCCAGACCGTCCTCTTCCGCCGCGTCATCGAACTGATCCAGGAGAAGTTCCTGCCGATCATCCGTTCGCACGCCATCTCCGGCCAGGCCCACGTCAACATCGAGACGCCCGTCTTCGACGACGCCCTGGCGATCGCGATGTTCATCGACATCTTCTCCGAGCGCGGTTTCCACGCCGTGGTCGACCAGCACCGCATCGAGATCCCCGAGTCCTTCGACCTCGCGACCGGCCGCATCCTGACCCGCGTCAAGAAGGTCTGGCGCGTGTCGATCCGCTTCGAGGGTTCCGAGATCCGCCGCGGCGGCGCCTGAGCCCCGCTCAGCGGGCCGGCACGTAGTACTCGACGTAGCCGATCATCATCTCGTCGAAAGTCTGCTCGCCCCACCGGACGCGTTGGCTCGGGTCGGGGTTGGCCGGGTTGCCGGCGCTGTTGTCGAACACCGCGGTGATCCGCACCCGGCTGCCCTGCGGCAGGACGCGCGGCTCGGCGTAGTCGTGGCGGATCTGCCAGTTGAAGTCGTAGCGCGGGAGGTCGAGCAGCGTCTCGGCCTGGCCGTTCCGGTCCAGCAGCTCGAACTTGAAGGCCGCCCCGCGCACGTGCATGTGCGCCATCAAGGCCGTGACCGGCAGGTCGACCGGCACCGGACGCACCAGCGTCTCGACGTGGCGCGGGGCGCCCGGGGGGATGTCGAGCCGCACGTTGGCTAGGCCGACCGTGCGCATCTCGTAGCGCGGCGGGGTCTTCGCGAAGCGCAGGCCGAGCTTCAGTTGGTCCGTGGTGGCTTGCCCGTTGGGCGTGTAGTGGATCTGGAAGGTCAGCGTGGCGCCCGCGGGGAGCTTGCGCGCGAAACCCGTCGGGTAGACGTGGCTGCCGTTGCCCGGCACGTAGGCCGCCCAGTAGTCCTCGGCCCCGCCGAACTTGGGCTTCTCGCCCGGGCGGACGCAGCGGACGATGACGTGGTGCACGACCCCGCGCGCGGTGGGCAGAATTTCGTAGCCTTGGACCCAGCGATCCTCCGGGAAGGTGGTCGCGATCGTGTCATGCTCGTAGCGCATGAAGCCGTCGGCCTTGATGGCGTGCGGTCGGCTGACCTGCAGCACCGCGTCGGGCTGGCCGATGCTCCAGGCCCCCGGGTAGGTCCGCGCCTTCGGCGCGTCGGCCGGATCGCCCGCCGGGCGGTCCGTCGAATCCAGCCACGCCAGGAGGTCGCGCCGGTCGGAGGCGGGCAGGGAGCAGTCGTTGGCCCACGGGCTGGGCTGTCCGCCCGGGAGCGGCGCCGCGAACCACGGCGGCATCTGCCCCTCCGTGACCACGCGGCGGATCGTCTTGGCCCGTTCGGTCACCGCCGCCGGCGAATCCAGCCGGAACGGCGCGATGCCCTCGGGACGGTGGCAATCGACGCAGTGCTGCTGCAGGATCCGCGCGACATCGCGGTGGTACGTGAGCGTGGTCGGCGCGGCGGCCGGCCGCGGCCCGAGGTCGAGTTCGCAGCCGGGGGCTTCGGTCATCGCCCGCAGCGGCTTGCGCCCCGCCTTGAGCGCGTCGGCGGCTTCGAGCAGGTGGCTGACCGTCGGGGCTTCGCGGCTGAAGGTCACCCCGTATTGGTCGTCGAGCGCCCCGCGGTAGACCAGCGTGCGGTCCGGGGCCAGGAGGAAGACCTCGGTCGTCGTGCGCGCCTGCAGGGCCCGGGCGACAGCCTGGGCGACGTCATGGCAGACGGTGGAGCGTACGCCCGCGGCCGCGACCTGCGCGCGGATCTCGTCGTCCGTCTCGGTCTTCATCGGGTTGAGCACCAGCAGCGCGATGCCGCGGTTCGACAGTTCCTGCTCCAATTTCGCGAGCGACGGCATCTGTCGCTTGCTCACGGGGCAGGTGGCGCTGGACAGCGCGATCGCCATGCCCGCGTAGCGGGAAGCGTCGGCCAAGCGGTGCGGCTTGCCGGCCAGGTCGGTGAAAGGGGCGTCCGGTACTTGCCGGCCCGGTAGCAGGGTGGGGGTCTCCGCCGCGGGGAGCGTCAGGCCGAGGCACGCGAGGCCGAGCAGCGGGAGGAGACGGCCCATCGGTCTACTTGGCGGCCTTCTTCTTGGCCTTGCCCTCCGGCAGGGGGTCCAGGCCGGCCACGGGGAATTTCGGGTGCGGTTGGCGGGCGGCGGCCATCTTGGCTTCCAGTTCCTTGACCACTTCGGGGAACTTCGCCGCCAAGTCGTTCGACTCGGCCGGGTCGGCCTCGAGGTCGTACAGCTGGGTCGCCACCTGGCGCGTCTGGTTCAGCTGCTTGAGCATGTCCGTGCGGATCGCCTTCCACTTGCCGTCCCAGATCGCCTGCTGGTGGCCATAGCCCGGGAATTCGCGGTAGAGCGGGTGGACGCGCGTCTGCGGCTCGCCCTTGAGCGTCGGCACGAGGCTCTCGCCCGTGGTCGGGCCGGACGGCTTGACGCCGGCGAGGTCGGCGAAGGTGAGCAACCAATCCTCGAAGCCCGTGGTCAGGTCGGAGCGGCGCCCCGGCTTGATGCCCGCGGGCCAGCGCACCACGGTCGGCTCGCGGACGCCGCCTTCGTGCAGCGAACCCTTGAGCCCGCGCAGCCCGCCCGCGGAGGCGAAGAACTTCGTGTCGACGCCGCCGACGTCATGGGTCGCGCCGTTGTCGCCGGAGAACACGATGAGCGTGTTGTCGGCCACGCCGGCCTTCTCCAGGGCGGCGACGATCCGTCCGACGTCCTTGTCGAGGCGGGTGATCATCGCGGCGTAGGTCGCGTAGGGCGTGCGGTTGGGGACGTAGGAGCCCTTGGCCGCGGGCGCGAACGGCTTATCCTCCGGGAACTTGCCGGCGTAGACCGCGAGGTCCTCGGCCGGGACCTGCAGGGAGACGTGGGGCAGGGGCGAGGCGAAGTAGAGGAAGAACGGCTGTTTGGCGTTGGCCGCGATGAACGCCTCGGCGCCGCGGATGAAGTGGTCGGGCGCGAAATCCCGGCCGACGAACGCCGCGTAGTTCGCCGGGTCGTTGACGTCGGCCCCCGCCGGGAAGCCGCCGTGGCCCGGCACGCCCTGCGGGCCGTTGTTCAACGGGGTGAGCTTATCATCCACCCAGAGCGCCGCCGGGTAGTGGCTGTGGGCCTGCCACTGGCTGGTGAGCCCGATGAAGTGGTCGAAGCCCTGTTGGAAGATATTGCCCGTCGAGTCCATGGACCCGAGGCCCCACTTGCCGAACGCCGCCGTCTTGTAGCCCGCCTTCTTCAGGGTGTTCGGCAAGGTCATGATGCCCGCCGGCAGGGGAATCTGCTCGCCCTGGCCGACGTCCGCGTTGTCGCGCACCGGGGCCTGGCCTGGATTGAGGCCGGTCATCAGCACCGCGCGCGAGGGAGCGCAGACCGCGTTGCCGCAGTAGTGGCGGTTGAGCACCAGGCCTTCGCGGGCCAGCCGGTCGACGTTCGGGGTCAGGATCTTCTTCTGCCCGTTGAAGCCCACCTCGCCGTAGCCCAAGTCGTCGGCCAGGATGAACACGATGTTCGGACGGCTCGTCTCCGCGGCGAACGCGCCGGCGGCGAGGACCAGCAGGAGGAACGCGGGGAGACGTCGCATGAGGATTTCCTAGGCAATCCCGCCCTTTCTGTCGAGGAAAGGGGCGGTTTTGTTTGTCGGGTTGACATCTCCGCCCCCCTTGGGCTTAACGAACCTTCCTTTCTCGGGCTGTAGCGTAGTCTGGTAGCGCGCTTGCATGGGGTGCAAGAGGTCGTGAGTTCGAATCTCACCAGCCCGACCAAAGGAAAAGCTTTGACGCCCCTTTCGCGGGTGCCGGCCTATTTCTTCGGCTTTTTGGCGTCGGCCTTGCCCCCTGGGGGGCTCTGGAAGAGAGGCGCGACCAGTTGCTGGTTCCATCCGGCCAATTCGGCGGAAAGACGGGCGACGACCTCGGGCTGGGCGGCGGCCAGGTTCTTGGCTTCGGCGATATCCTTGGAGAGGTCGTAAAGCTCGTCGGGTTGCTTGCCGTTACGCACCAGTTTCCAGCTGCCGGCGCGGACGGCGTAGCTCTGGCCGCCGCCCGTGCGCCAGAAGAGGTGGGCGTGGGGAGGGCCGCCCGCCTCGCCTTTCAGGAACGGCACGAGGTTGACGCCATCCAGCTTGCGTTCGGTCGGCGCCGGCACGCCGGCCAGCGCAAGCGCGGTGGCCGCGACATCCAGCGACGACACGGGCTCGGCGTAAATGGAGCCGGCCTTGAGCTGGGCGGGCCAGCTGACCACGAAGGGTACGCGGATGCCGCCTTCGTAGACCATGCCTTTGTTGCCGCGCAGCGGGGTGTTGTCCGCGCCCAAGGACGGCGGCGTCCCGCCGTTGTCGCTGAAGAAGAAGATTAGGGTGTCCTGGGTCTGGTCGCTGGCGGCCAAGGCTTGGGTGACCGTGCCGACGGCGTCATCGAGCAGGCTGATCTGGGCGAGGCATTTCCGGCGGACCGGATCGGCGATGGCCGCGAACTTCCGCTCGCGCTCGGCGCTCGGCTGGTGCGGCGTGTGCGGGGCGTTGAAGGCGAGGTAGAGCATCCAGGGCGCGCCGGCGTTGCGGCGGATGAAGGCCGCGGCCTCCCGGCCCAACGTCTCGGTGAGGTGGGTGGGGACGTCCGCGGTGGCTTGGCCGTCGCGGGTGAGCGGGACGTTATATTCCTTCTGCGCGTTGATGGCCCAGCCGGAGAACATATGACCCCCGCCGATGAAGCCGTAGGTTTGCTCGAAGCCCCGATGCCAGGGGGCGTGCGCCGGGGTGGCGCCCAGGTGCCATTTGCCGACCCAGCCGGTCCGGTAACCCGCCTCGCGGAGGAACTGCGGCAGGAGTTTCTCGGACAGGGGCAGGCCGGCCTGGGCGTTGGTCGGGTCGTAGGCCGGATTGTTCTCGTGCCCGAAGCGTTGCTGATAGCGGCCGGTCAGCAAGCCGGCGCGCGTCGGGGAGCAGAACGGGTGGGTGACATAGCCGCTGGTGCAGCGCACGCCGGACGCGGCCAGCGCGTCGAGGTGCGGCGTGGCGACGGCTTGGCCGCCGTTGAAGCCGACGTCGGCATAGCCGTGGTCGTCGCTGACGATGACCAGGATATTGGGTCGACGCTTCTCGGCCCCGCCTAGGGCGGCGGCCAGTAAGGTCAGGAGCAGGGCGAGACGCATCGGTGATTTCAGGGTTTCTGGAAGCTCTCGCCGTAGGCGGCCGGGCGGAGGGATTGCTGGTCGCTGGAGTGATCGAGGTAGGCGCGGACGGTTTCGCCTTTCTCCAGGACCTTGGGTTGGCCCGGGCCTGGCATCGGGATGACGGTCTCGATGATCGTATAGGCGATCTTCACCCGATCCCCGGGCTTGTGTCCGGCCTTGGAGCGGACGACGGACTGGACGCGGGCGGCCACCTGCACGTCGAGCTGCCGCCCGTCCTTGCCCGGCGTGACCTTGACGTCGACCTGGTCGGCTTGGATGACCAGCGCCTCCGCCGCCGCCTCTTGCAGGCGACGGGTGTGTTCTGGTGAGATCGCGGCGTGGAGGCTGCAGACCCCGAGCAGGAGGGAAGTGAGGAGGGTGCGCATGGGTAAATCAGCGTTGGGCCGCGATCCAGGGGATGAGTTTCTCGGCCCAAGCGTGGGCGTGGGCCTTGAGCCCCTCGCCGGAGAAATGCACCCCCTTGCCGCCCCCGTCGCGGAGCTCGCCGCGCAGGGCGTCGCTATCGGGCCCCTCCAGGGCGACCTGCGCCTTCCAGAGGCTCGCCTGGGCGCCGCGGATATCCTCGGACCCCACGTCGGTGGGGCCGTGGTAACTCACCTGGGCCACGAACCACGGGGCGGGCCGGCGGCTGTCCTGCTGGGCCCGTTGGATCAGCTGGGTCAGGTAGGTGGCGTAGAGTTTGCCCGGCAGCGTGCGCGTGGCGTCCTTCTGGTTGGCGTCGCTCTCGCCCTGGTGCCACAGCACCGCGCGGAACGCCGGCACCGAGCCCATCCGCTTCACGAGCATCGCGTAGGCTTTGCCGTCGGACTCCCACTGCCCGTCGGCGGTCTTCTTCACGCGGCTCAGGATGGTGGGCGGGTTCGGGAAAGTGATCCCGGCCGGCAGCCATTCGCGGACGCTGGTGGCGCCGATGCCGCAGGAAATGAAGCCGATCGGCACGCCGAGCCGCTTTTGCAGTTCGTCGCCGAGCGCGGGCAGGATGCTGCCGCCCCCGCCGGAGGCCCCGGGCTGCGGGTCCGCGCAAGGTTGCCAGGTGCCTTGCGGAGTCAGCGTGAAGACCTGGTCGGAGGCCGCCTTCGTCTTCACCGCCCCGTGGTTCGCGGAGTTGGATTGGCCGGTCACCACGAAGACCTCGCCGACGCCGAACTTGACGCTAGGCACGCTGGCCAAGGTCTGACCGTCGCGGACCGCGCGGGCTTCGAGCGTATGCATGCCTTGGGGAAGCTCGAGGGTTTGGGTGAAGCTTTGGGCGTGAAACTTGCCCAGGTTGCCGAAGGTCGCCACGGGCTTCCAGTCGCCGCCATCGAGGCGGATTTCCACGCTGACGGTTAAGTCCGACTGGATTTCGCCGCTCACCAGTACGCGTCCTGCGTTTGCGGTCTGACGCTGCAGGACCACCTGTGCCGCCGGGCTGGTTAGGGTCAGCGTCGGCTCCGCCGCGACGAGCGACGCGAGGCCGAGGAAGAGGGCGAAGAGGGGGCGCATGGCTTTACTTGGTGGTGGGGAGCAGCTTGGCCTTGATGAAATCGATCTCGGTCGGGTGCTTCACGTCCGGCGCGCCCGGGTAGACCAGCGCGCACGCCACGCCCACCGCGTCGCAATGCTCCTTCAGCTTCACGCCGAAGTTGGCCGTATGCGTGGGATCC
>Ga0255063_1000542_pt1 | contig 9522 bp, 7 predicted proteins | sample Colum_Cont_RepA__3_FD_188458 | JGI IMG/M metagenome (GOLD analysis project Ga0255063, IMG submission 188458) | Freshwater microbial communities from Columbia River, Oregon, United States - Colum_Cont_RepA_0h | ecosystem: Environmental > Aquatic > Freshwater > River | place: USA: Oregon | collected... | reverse complement strand
CGACGTGGCCGCGGACACCATCGCCGACCGCGTACACCCGAACGACCGCGGGGCGGAGAAGATCGCGCAGCGCTGGGCGGAGGTCCTGATCCCGCTGCTGAAGTAGGTCGGATTACTTTCCGGAGCGCGACGACTTCCACACTTCGCCCGTGGGGCTGACGAGCCAGACCGCGAGGCCTTCCTGCTCGGCGAGGCGCTTGGCCTCGTCCCAGCCGACGGCGAGGAGGGCGGTGGCCCAGCCATCGGCCCGCAGGCCGACCCGATCCCAGACGCAGCAGAGCTCGATGGTGGGTTCGACGGGTCGGCCGGTCTTGGGCGAGAGGATGTGCGAGGCCGGCTTGCCGGCTTCCTGTCGCTTGGCGCGATAGAGCCCCGAAGGCGAGAGGCAGGTGTCCGTGAGCGTCAGCTTGGCCAGCAGCTTGCGCGGGTTGAGGGGATCCTCGAGGCCGACCGGCCAGCGGCCGGCCGCCAGGAGTTCGCCGCCGATTTCGATCAGGAAGTCCCGCTGACCCTGCCGGCGCAGGATTTCCGCCACCTTGTCCAGGGCGTAGCCTTGGAGGACGGACCCGAGGTCGATCGCCAGCTTCGGGTGCGACTTGCTCAACATGGCCCGGTCGACGTCCAAGGTCAGCTTCTCCCAGCCGACCTGCGGGAGCAGGGCCGTCAATTCGGCGTCCGTCGGGACGGCGCGCCGACCGGCGGGGCCGTAGCTCCAGGCGGCGGTCAGCGGTGCGACGGTGACGTCATAGGCGCCGCGGGTCTTGGCGCTGAGCGAGCGGGCGAAGCCCAGCACCTCCAGCAGCTCGGGCGTCACCCCGACCGGCGCGGTCGTGTCGGCCCGGTTGAATTCGCCCGTCGCGGAAGACTCGCGCCAGTGCGAAAGCGAGAACTCGATCCGGTTCAGTTCCGCCTCGATCTCCCGGTTGAGGAGGTCGCGGTCGATGCTCGCCCCGCGGACCTTGACCGTCCACGTCGTCCCGAAGGCCCCGCCGTGGATCTCGGTGATCGGGGCCTCCGAGGCGGTCGCCAGATGGATGTTCTCGGCGGGGAAGGCGATGGTGAGCGCGGCGCCCAGCGCCAGCACCACGGCGGCGCCGGTGTCCCGGCCCGACCAGCGGTCGCTTTCGCTCTGGGTCCGGACGAGTTTGAAGAGCGCCCCGGTCGGGCAGGCGTACTTGCAGAAGCCCTGCGGTACGAAGGGGGCCGCCGCCAGGCTGAGGGCCGCGAGCGTCAACGGGATCGCGGTGGCGGCGCCGAGCGCCCACGCGTCGAACGGCTCCCAGCGTCCGAGGTTCATGCCGGGCCAGAGCAGCGCGGCGAGGAAGGCGGCGGCGAGGACGACGTAGGGGACGTACGCGAGCCGCGCGTGCCAGGTCGCGGAGACCGTGACGTGCAGGCGGCGGAACCGTCCGAGCAGTTCCTGCGCCGCCCCATGCGGGCAAAGCTGGTGGCAATACGGTTGCCGGCGTGCGCCCCACGGCACGAGCAAGGCGACGGCGCCGAGGGCGACCAGCCCGGGCGCATGGCTCCAGCCGAGGCCGTGGCGAGCCCACCCGGCGAAGAGCGCGAGCGACAGCAGTTGACCGAGCCATAGGCCGAGCCCGCCGACCAAGAGGAGTTGCCAGGCGAGCCGGAGACCCGGCCGGCCATGCAGGGGAGAGAAGGTCATGACCAGCCCGCCAAGGAGGAAGAGCCAGAGCCCGGCGGTCTGGGTCCATTCCGCCCGGCGGCGCGCCTCCGCGCCCGCCTTCTGGGCGTCGTCGGCGAAGCGTCGCTTGATGCCCTCGGCCATGGCGAAACTCGTGAGGGTGGCGCCGGCGACGCCCTCGAGCCGCTCCTTGCCGAAGTCCAGCGTGGCCCATTCGCGCGTCGTCCACTTCGTCAGCAGCTTCAGGTACTCGTCGTCGGCCCGCACCCGGTCCACGTAGTCGGTCGTGTCGTAGGTCTCGCGGATCAGCACCTTGCGCAGCGTCAGTCCGTCGGGCGCCAACGCGATCAAGGTGTCGGTCGGGCCGGCGTAGCCGTTGACCTCGTCGCCCGACGGGGACGAGCGCACCACGTAGCCGAGGGCCGCGTCCCCGGGACCGCGGACGAGGTTCCAGCCAAGGCGCGGGGTGTTGGGCTCGAACCCGCGGGCTTCGGGGAAGCCGATCTCCTTGATTTCCTCGAGCTTGAGCGGGGTCGGGAAACGCAGCGACGCGTAGTTGCCGGAGAGGCGCTTCTGGATCGACTCCTCGATGGCGAGGGCCGTCAGGGTCGAGCCCGCGTATCCCTCGAGCTTCGGCGCTGGCTGGGAGGTCGGCCGCCAGTCCTTGAAGCCGCGCTCGAACGCCGCGTTGCCGCGGAGCTGGTCGACGTGGTCGGGGGTGTCGTCGCTCGCGAGGATGCGGGTGCCGACGATGCGCTCCTGGTTGTCGAGCGCGACCAGCACGTTCGTCGGTCCGGAATAGCCCAGGATGGCGTCCGCATCCGGGGAGGTGGTGAGCAGCCGCCCGACCCGGTTGCCGTACTCGTCCTGCGCGAGCAGGGTCTCCTGCGGCCCCGGCTTGAACTGCCGGGCCTGCGGGAAGAAGGCCTGGACGTCCGCCAGGGTGAGCCGCGTCAGCGCCGTCTCGCGCGGGGGCGTGGCCCGTTGGAGCAGGAGCGCGGCGAGTCCCAGCGCGAGCAAACGCCAGGCGCGGAGCAGCCAGGTCTGCGCGCGCGGCGACATCGCTTACTTCGCGGGCACCAGCTGGATGGCGTCGGCGTGGATGTTGCCGTTGGCGTTGCGGCCCCCGAGGGTGACCGTGCGGCGTCCCTCGGTGAATTCGTAGGTGCCGACCGCGTGGAAGCCGCCCTCGGGCGTCTTCTTCTGGTCGAGGGTCACGGTCACGGCCTTGTCGCCGGTCGGGTTCAGCGTGGCCGTCGCGTTGCTGGCGCGGTTCTCGTGGCCGGCCCAGTAGATGCGGACTTCGTAGCGGCCGGTCTTGGGGATGTCGAAGGCGTACTCGGCCTCGTTGTCGCCCTTGGGGGCGTAGTGGTAGCCGGCGCCGAGGTGCGGGATGCCGGCGCCCGCCGTCCAGCGTCCCTTCAGCTTGGCCTCGGTGTCGTCGACGACCAGGCCGGGCAGCTTAGTGAGTTCGGCCTTCTCCTCGGTGGAAAGTTTGGTCGTCGCGCCCGCGGCCCGCCCAAGGTCGGCGTTCATGCGGCCGACGGGCAGCAGCTTGTAGTCGGCGATCGACTCGTCCAGCTGCAGCGGGGCGCGGAGGTCGGCGCGGCGCATGCGGCCGGGTTGTTCCATCAGCTGGATGAGTTCGGGCAGGTGCTTCGCGTAGACGCCGCGGGGGTCGGTGTTCTCGCGCACGGCCAGGTAGGCGGCCTTGCCGACGACCTCGCCCATCATGCCGATGGTGCGCATCACGCGGACGGTGCCGAGGGCCTCGTGCGTCACGGAGATGTGGCGGCCGGCCATGAAGAGGTTCGCGATGTTCTTCGAATAGAAGAGGCGGTAGGGCAGGGGGTAGCCGTTGCGGCGGTCGACGGCGGCGACGTGCTTGCCGCTGGCGTCGACGTAGCCGAAGGCCGCGCGGGAGATGAACGGGTTGTCAGGGAACTTCTTGGCGTACTGCTCGCGGGCGTAGTGGAGGTCGATGTCCCAGGTCGTCGGCACGCAGCCGTCCGGGAAGTCCTTGCGGGCGACGATGTCGTCCTTGGTCAGGATGATGTCGCCGGTGAGCAGGCGGGATTCGCGCGGGCCGCCCACGTGCGACGCCCACTTCAGCTCCATCTGGCTGTACTTGGCGTGCTCGGGACCGTTCTTGAGGGCCGAGAAGGCGCCGTAGATCGCGCGGAAGTTCCAGTCGCGGATGTACTCGAGGTCCTTGATCGGGTCCTTGTCGAAGCCCGATTCCCAGAACCATTCCGCCTTCATGAAGGGCTTGTCGTCGAGGACCGACTTGGACTTCTGCAGGGGCGGGAAGTCGCCCAGCGCCAGCGGCAGGGCCCAAGGGGTCGCGGGCCAGGTCGAGGGCTGGCCCGCGTCCTGGTAGAACCACATGTTGGACATGCCCATACGCTTGTCCGGCTCCTGGCGGAACTCGGCGCCGGCGTAGGCGCCGACCCAGCCGTGGCCCGTGGTGTCCGCCACGAACTTGGCGCGGAAGACGCGCTCGCGGCCCGTGCGGACGTCGATCGCCTTGACCGCGGCGATGCGGTTGCCGTCCATGACGACGCCGGTCGCGAAGTGGCCGAGGAAGAGGCGGATGTTCTTCTCGGCGCGGACGACCTTCTCCTTGAGTTCGTCGCCGAAGCTGTCGACGCGGCCCGGGCTGTCGGGGGAGCGGTCCGCGATTTCCTCGATGATCTCGCCGAGGTGGGGGTACTTGCCGCGGGTGGTGCCGCCCATGGCCCAGACGCCGATTTCGGAGCTGCCGTTGCCGCCGAGGACGAAGCGGTCCTGGATGAACGCGACCTTCAGGGATTGGCGGGCGCCGGACAGGGCCGCGCCGAGGCCGCCGTAGCCGCCGCCCACGACGACGAGGTCGAATTCGCCCTGGTCTTCCGGGCCCTGCGGGCTGTTCCACTTCGAACGGGCGGCGACCAGCGCCTCGCCCTCGGGCGGGGTGAAGGCGGCGTCCTTGCTGAAGAGGATGGCGTCGGCGCGACCGGCGAAGCCGGTGAGGTCACGGAGGGCGAGCTTCACTTCGCCCGCCGGGAGGGTGACCTTGCCGCCGGCCTGCCAATGCCATTCCGCCCCTTGGTTGCCGAACTCGGCGGCGACCGGTTGGCCGTTGACGATCAGCTGGAAGCGACCCGGGGTGCCCGGCGCCTTCCAGTGGGCGACCCAATCCTTGGTGCGGACCCAGACGCGGTACTCGCCGGCGGCGGGGATGCGGACGGTGCCCGTGGCGTCGCCGACGGGTTTGCCGAGGCCGTGGGCGAGGAGGTAGGGCGAGCCGACGATGTTGGTGAACGCCGTGTCGAGTTTCCAGCCGCCGTGGCTGGCGAGGGATTCGGCCTCGAGGAAGACGGTGTCGGCGCTCTCGGCGCGGCCGGCGAGGGCGGCGAAGCCGGTGAGTCCGAGGAGGGGGAGCAGGCGGAGGGACATGGGTTTTAGATTTATCCTAAGACCGACGACTTCCAGCCGAAAGCGGTCCCGCCGCCCTTATTTTCGGTCAAATCCCCGGTCGGGATGGGGTTGCCCCGGGTCGGGATGCGGCTAATTTCCGGTGATGCGACTTCTTCTGCTCGTCCTCGCCCTCGCGGGTGCCCGCTTGTCGGCGCAGGCTTGGCCCGCGCCGCTCACCGAAGGATTGCGGGTCGATCTCGACGTCACCCGCGGCGTGACCTTGGATGCGCAGGGTCGGGTGGCGAAGTGGACCAACCAAGCGGGTCCGGCGGAAGTCCGGGAGTTCGTCGGCCAAGACAAAGGCCGCAAGGTGCCCGGTTCGGGGCTGCCGGCCATGGGCGAGGGGGCGCTCGTCTTCCGGGCCCAGGAACTGCTCTGTCACGACGAGAAGGCCTTCGACGGCCTGATTAAGGGCGACGGTTGCACGTGGGTCGCCGTGCTCAAGCCCTACGCCCAGGCCAAGGGTGGGCTCAAGGACGTGAACTCCTTCTTCGGCAACCTGCGCAACGGCGGCAAGTACGAGGGTGTCTGGGGCTGCCTGGACGACGACAACACGCTCTGGTGGGGCGCCCGCAACGGGCTGACGTTCGGCCGCTTCGACGTGAACAACCCGAAGGTCGCGGGGCCCAAACTCGAGTTCGGTCGGCGTTACGTCATCGCCGGTCGGTTGGGGGCGGGTACGGGCAGCGTCGCGATCGAGCTCTTCGTCGACGAGCCCAAGGCCGTGGCCGCCGGTCGCTTCCCCGTCAATCCCGCGGCCGACGCCTCCAAGCTGTCGATCGGGCAGGAGCGCGATGCCGTGCAGCACCCCGGCTACGAGTCCTTCGATGGTGAGCTCGGACGTTTCCTGCTCTGGTCGCGGCCGCTCAAGGACGAGGAACTCGCCACGGTGATGGCCGGTTTGCGCGCGCCGGCCGCGGCGCCCGCCAAGTAGTCGCCGGCGCACGAAAAAGCCCCGGCGGGCCGGGGCTTCGCGGGGCGAGCCGGGTCGCTTACTTGGCGGCGGGCGCGGCCTCGGGCTTCTTCTCCTCGGTCTTCGCCTTGTCGCCGAAGGGGAAGGGCTTGGCCGGCGTCTTGGCGTCGGCCCCTTTCTTGCCGGCGCCGGCTTCCTTGGCCTTCTCCTTCAGCTTATCCTCCATCGCATCGGTGATCTTCTCGATGGTCTCCTTGGAGAGGGAAGGTTCGGCCTTCGCGATAGCGGCGCGGAGCGCCTTGCGGACATCGTCGGCCAAGGCCTCGAGTTCGGCTCGGGCGTCCTTCTTCTCGGCGGCGGTGGCGAATTCCATGCTCTTGCGCTTCTCGAGCTGCTTCTCGCGGGCGGCCTTGACGGCCTCGTCCGACTGGGCCTTGGCGAAGGCGGCGCGGAACTTGGCCATGTCCTCCTTGGCCACGCCATCGATGTCGGGCACGAGCGCGGCGCGGCCGGCCTTGGCGGGCTTGCCCGGCTTGGCTTCGGGGGCGTCGGCGGCGGGCAGCGCGACGGTGGCGGTGAGGAGGAGGAGCAGGATGGCTTTCATGGTCACCGGGAAGAACCCCTCGGCGCGGCGGAAGTTGCGGCTCAGCGCGCCGGCGGCCGCATGCGCGCCTCGACGACCTCGCTGATCTTCGCGATGACCTCGGCGCTTAGGCTTGGTTCGGCCTTGGCGACCGCCGCGCGACTGGCCGCGCGGACCTTGCCCGCGGCGGCCTCGAACTCCTCGCTCATGTCGGCCTTCTCCTTGCCGGAGAGGAAGCGCGTCCGGGCGGCCAATTCCTTGAGCTTTTCGCGGGCCGCGACGACCTCCGGGTCGCGGAACGACTTGAGCGCGGCGACGCGGAACTTGGCCATGTCCTCCTGGCTCACGCCTTCGACGTCGGCCAGCAGGACGGAGAGGTCGGGTTGGGCGGGGCGCTTCGGCTCCGCGTTTTTGGGGGTCGGGTTGGGTTCCGTCTTCTTGGCGTCATCGCCGAGCGGAAACGGCTTGGCGGGGGTCGCGGCGGCCTTGGCCTCCTTGGCGGCGGCCTCCTTCAGGCGGGCCCGGGCCTTGTCCTCGAAAGCCTCGATGACCTTGTCGATCGTCTCCTTGGAGAGGGTGGGGTCCACCTTGGCGTAGGCCGCGCGCAGGGCGCTGCGGTTGAGGTCGGCCAGGCCCTCGAATTGGCCGCGCATCTCGCGACGCTCTTCCGCGCCGGCGAATTCGGCTTGTTGGCGAAGCTCGGCCATCTTGGCCTTGGCCGCCACCACGGCGGGGTCCTGCTGGGCCTTGGGGGAGGCGGCGCGGAATTTGGCCATCTCCTCCTTGCTGACGCCTTCGACGTCGGGGATCAGTTTCTCGAGCATCGCGCGGGCCGCCGGCGTGCGCGTGGTTTCGGTTTTGGGCGCATCGGCGGCGAGCGCGGTGGCGGCGACCCACAGGAGGGCGAGGCTAAAGGTCTTCATGTCTTTTTCAGTAACACCGCCGCGGGCCGGAAGTTCGGCGCCGTCGGGGCTGGGCGCAAAAAAAAGACCCCGGCGAACCGGGGTCTGTCTCTGGGCCAGTGATCCGAGGATTACTTGGCCTCGGGCTTGCCTTCCGGCTTGCCCTTGCCTTCGCCACCCTTGCCGCCCTTACCGCCCTTGGCGCGGGCAGCCATGGCTTCCTGCGCCTTCTTGGCGACTTCGGCGAGCTCGGGGTGGGCCTTGACGATGGCGGCGTTGACGGCTTCGTTCAGGGCCTTGTAGGCCTTGGCGCCTTCTTCGCGCGCGGCCTTCTTGGCGTCTTCGTCCTTGGCTTCCGCACCCTTGGCGCGGGCGGCGGCGGCGGCCTCGGCGAGCTTCTTGATTTCCGGGTCTTCCATGGCGGCCTTGCGGGCGTCGCCGAGCTTCTTCATGTCCTCAGGGGACACGCCGGGGATCTGGAAGCCGCCTTTGCCTTCGCCCTTGCCCTTGCCTTCGCCCTTCGGGGCGTCGGGCTTCTTGGCTTCGCCGCCGGCGGGGGCGTCGGCCGCGATGAGGCCGGCCGTGGTGATCAGGGCCAGCAGGAGGGGGAACTTGAGTTTCATGGGTATGATGGGATTAGGGTTCGCTGATTAAACCCCCGTGGGATGGGAAGGTTTCGCCGGAGTTCATCGATTTTATGACACTCCCCGCCAATGACTTGCGGGCCCGGGCGGGCAGACTCGGCGGCATGTCCCCCTTGATCCTGCATGTCCCGCACGCTTCCGACCTGATACCGGCCGCCGACCGGCAGGATTTCCTCCTGGGCGACGGGGAGCTCGCCCGGGAGGGTCGGCGGCTGGTCGATGCGCATACCGATGCGCTCTTCGGGGCGGAGTTCTGGCCGGGCGCGGTGCTGGCGGCGAAGGTCTCCCGCCTGGTCGTCGACGTGGAGCGGTTCGCGGACGACGCGAAGGAGCCCTGCGCCCGCGTCGGCATGGGCGCGACCTACGTGCGCACGAGCGATGGACGCCCGCTGCGCGACCTGTCGGCGGCCCGCCGCGCGGCGTTATTGGAAAGTTATTACATGCCGCATCATGCGGCCGCCGACCAGCTCGCGCGGGAGCGGCTGGCGGCCCGGGGGCGCTGCCTGGTGCTCGACGCGCATAGCTACCCGTCGGGCCCGCTGCCGACGGAGGTGGCCGCCGGGCGGCCGGAAATCGGGCTGGGGACCGACGCCGTGCATACCTGCCCCGAACTGCGGGACCTCCTCGCCGGCTTCTTCCGCGCGCGGGGTTACGGGGTCGCCGTGGATACGCCGTTCGCCGGCGCCTTCGTTCCGAATGCCTGCTTCGGCGTAGACGCCCGTTGCCAGGCGATCATGGTCGAGGTGCGCCGCGACCTCTACATGGACGAGTCCACGGGCGAGCGGCATGGCGGCTTTGCCCGCGTGCACGCCGATCTGGTCGCGCTGCAGCCGCTGCTGGCGGACTTCGCCGGCCGCGCGGCCTGGCCTACCTAGCCTCGGGCAGGGTGGTGGGGTGCCCGGCGGCGGTCAGCTCGGCGGCGAGTTCCGCCATGCCCTCCCGCCACATCGCCTCGATGTGCGGAAGCTGCGCGGCGCGCTGATCCTCGCTGCGCTCCGGCCACGCCTGCTCGAGCGCCTTCCACTCCTCGAGCAGTTCCTTCACCCGCGGCCGCGCCAGCCAACGCTGGGCCGCCGGGTCGAACGCCACCGCGCCGACCTTAGCCTTCTGGGCCTCGATGAATTTCCCCCAGCCTTTGACCACCGCGTCCTTCTGTTCCTTGGCGGTGCGGTGGTCGGGCAACTCGTTCGCCCCCGGATCGAGCCGGAGGCCGGCGGTGCTGCGGACGGCTGCGCCAGGTGGGACGGCCCGCCCGGTCGTGGGAGCGTTCGCCTTCCCGGTTTCGGGGCCCCGCGCGGTTTCGCCCGAGGGTGTGACGCGCCGCATCAGCCAAGCTCCGACCGCGAGCAGGGCGAGGACGAGCAGCAGTAGGA
>Ga0255063_1000540_pt1 | contig 9531 bp, 10 predicted proteins | sample Colum_Cont_RepA__3_FD_188458 | JGI IMG/M metagenome (GOLD analysis project Ga0255063, IMG submission 188458) | Freshwater microbial communities from Columbia River, Oregon, United States - Colum_Cont_RepA_0h | ecosystem: Environmental > Aquatic > Freshwater > River | place: USA: Oregon... | reverse complement strand
TTATCTGATTCGCACCATTGCGTGGTCAACGATCTTGGCGGACAGAGGCTTCGTGGTTCGCGCCATGAACGCTGTTGGACTGGGAAGTGTTTTTGAATGGTTGAACATTATGGACAACGGCAAACTCTTGAATACTCCAGCTGCAGTTGTTGGGGGACTGACCTATAACTTTCTGCCGTTCATGTTGCTTCCCATTTATGTGAGCCTGGAAAAGATTGACGTCAACTTGGTGAATGCTGCAGGAGACTTGTATTCCAGTGCTACGCGAGCATTTCGCAAAGTGGTATTTCCACTTTCGATTCCAGGAGTTTTTGCCGGAACACTATTGACGTTTATCCCTGCCGCTGGCGACTTCGTGAACGCACAGTTTTTGGGTAACCCGAACACCACCATGATCGGTAACTCCATTCAGGACCAGTTTTTGAAACAGAACAATTATCCGGTTGCGTCTGCCATGGCTGCGGTGCTCATGGTCAGCATTGCAACGCTGGTGCTGTTGTACACGCGCATCTTCGGAACTGAGGATTTGGCATGATGCGCAAACGCACCAAGTACGGTCGCTACGCATTAAATGTGTTTGCTGGCCTTGGTCTGGTGTATTTATTTGCTCCTATCTTTTTCATTGTTGCCTTTAGCTTCAACAAGCCAAAAGGAAATTTCAATATTGCGTGGCAGTCGTTCACGTTTGACAATTGGCTTCATCCGTTTGCTGAGGAATCACTGACGCGTGCTTTGTGGAAGAGCATCGAAATCGCAGCAGTTTCTACGCTTATCTCCACCATTTTGGGTTCGCTCATCGCTGTTGCGCTTTCGCGGTATAAGTTTCGTGGCAGTGGAGGCATCAACTTGTTCTTGGTGCTCCCGCTTACGACGCCAGAAATTGTGCTTGGTTCGTCGCTTGCAACGTTGTTCCTTGGCCAAAACTTCATTGACTTTGGTATGACGACCATCATTATTGCTCACGTCATGTTTCAGGTCAGTTTTGTGGCGCTCACGGTGCGCGCTCGAATTCGTGGCTTCGACTGGACGCTTGAACAAGCCGCACAAGACCTTGGGGCTTCGCCACTGCGTACGTTCATGAAGGTGACGTTTCCGCTGATTTTGCCTGGAATTTTGGCTGCAGGGCTATTGGCTTTTGCACTATCTATTGACGACTTCATCATTACGTTCTTCAACTCTGGCCCAGTGCAGACCTTCCCGCTCCAGATTTATGGTGCATCGCGTGTTCGCATTCCACCGCAGATCAATGTGCTCGCTTCGATGATTCTGTTCCTGAGCGTTGCCATTTTGATGACAGGAACTATTGCGGGAATGCGCAAGTCTGCTGAAAAGCAGGCCAACGCGAAGAAGTTCAAACTGTTGCATCGCAAATAATGTCGCGGTCCCATTACGAAGTTCTGGGCGTGTTGCCTTCTGCGTCTCAAGATGAAATTCGTGTGGCGTATCGAATGCGAGCGCGAGAGGTTCACCCTGATACTGCCGCTGGCAAACGAAGCGATGCATCAATGCAGATGGCACATATTGCAGAGGCGTGGCGCGTGTTGTCAGATACAACCCTCCGTAGAGCGTATGACGCGGCGCAAAGTCGCGGATACTCGCAGCCGGTTGCGGAGCCCAAAGAGCAATTCTTTACTGTTCCTGTGCAGAGAGCATCGTTTCCGTGGCGCATGGTTGGCTTTACCGCAGGAGGCTTAATCGCACTTGTGTTGGTGCTGAATGCCCTTTCAGACCCTGCAGTTCCGCTTGGTCCTGATGGGCTGTTGCAGGCGGGCTCGTGTGTTGTAGTGAATGCGAATCAGCTTGCAGTCGAAGTGGACTGCGCAGAGGAGCACACCGGTGTGGTGAGAGCGTTGGTTGGGTTCGATATGACGTGCCCTACAGACACGCAGCCCATTCGTGATCGTCAAGGAATGGGAATCGCCTGCGTTGTTCCGAGTTAGTACTGCAGAGAACTAGTCTTTAGCCGTGGCCAAGCAGTGTGAACGTCCTGGTTGTAAAGAGCCGGCAATAGCCGCTTATTTCCTTGACTCTGCTGAATTACTAATGACCCTGGAGAACTACGTTCCGGTCGACGGCATGCAAGTGAATGGCTTATGTCGCAGGCACGCTGACGCATTGGTCGTGCCACGTGGTTGGCGTATTGAAGACAAGCGCGAGAATGTTCCGCGTCTGTTTCCTGTAACGCCTCCATCGGAAAAGCCAAAGACAAAAGGTGCAACACCAAAGAAATCTGAACCAAAGAAGAATCGCGCCAAGTTGCCTCGCCCGAGCATCTTTGATGATTTGAAGAACGAGAAGAAGGCAGAAGAAGTTGTTGCGCCAATCGTTGCGCCAGTTGTAGAAGTAGTCAGTGAAGATGATGTGGAGTTGGAGGAAACTAAAGCCATTCCATGGAGTCCGCAGTTTGATCACACCGATGATTTGGGTGGAGTGCTTCGCCCGAAAGGTCGTCTGCTCAGTCGAGCCTTCAACTTTGACGACACGAAGGCGGATGGGCTTGAGCGCGAGCCGTTTGACGAAAACGACATTCCGTAATGTCGATTGACGTTCGCGCGTCGCTTGATGCCGATGTTCCAAGCGAGCGACTGTTTGCAGTGATTCGCGATCTTGGTACGTATCCACAATGGCTCGACATTGTTCACCTAGCGCAAGGCGCAGATCTCGTGGACGGCCTTCAATCTTGGAACGTTGAACTTCGAGCAAAAATCGGCCCGTTCGCTCGGTCTAAGCGTTTGCGAATGGTGCGCACAACAGACCAGAGTCCCAACACGGTGGTGTTTGAGCGTCGTGAAAACGATGGAAAGAAACACGCACCCTGGGTGCTTCGATCGGTGGTAACAGAATCAAACGGCACATCCACACTGGATGTGCATCTCCATTACGGAGGCTCGTTATTCGACGGTGGAATTGTTGAGCGAGTACTGGCTGATCAAATTGTGAGTGGCAAAGCCAAACTCAAACAATTCCTCGCCGGTTAGTCAACTTCACCGGCTGACCAGCAGCCAATTGACCACACGCAGCATCAATGTCGGTGCCGCGGTTGCGACGAACGGTCACGTTGACTCCTAAGTCTTCTAATTGCTGAGCAAATGCGCGGACGCCCGCTGCACTCGTTCCCTTTGTTGGCCAACCCGGTGTTGGGTTGAGCGGGATGAGGTTGACGTGTGCCGAAGGCGTGAGTTGACCACAGAGCTGAGCAAGTTCGCGTGCGTCACGCGGTTGGTCGTTGATGCCGTCGATCATGGCCCACTCGAAACTGATGCGACGATTTTTGTTGTCGAGATAGTCGCGGCAAGCCTGCATCAGTTCATTAATGGGGTAGCGCTTGTTGATTGGAACAAGTTCGTCGCGCAACACGTCACGAGCAGCGTGCAGAGACACGGCAAGGTTGACAGGTAATGGGCGAGTGGCAAGTTTGCGAATGCCAGGAACAATGCCAACAGTGGAGATGGTGAGATGTCGTGCCGACAGTCCAATGTCTCCGTGAATGCGTTCAACTGCACCCCAAACCATTTCTTCGTTGGCGAGTGGTTCGCCCATGCCCATAAACACCACGTTGGCTAAACGTTGCTTGCGCTTTGCGCTTTCGCGTGCCGCATACACCACTTGTTCAACAATCTCGCCAACAGTGAGATGCCGAGTGAATCCTGCTTGTCCAGTTGCGCAAAAGCCGCACGCCATTGCACAGCCTGCCTGCGTGCTGACACACACGGTTGCTCGTTCTTTGTAGTGCATGAGCACGGTTTCAATTGGGTGACCGCCGTCTGCGAGCGACCACAGGAACTTGATGGTGTCACCCTTGTCGCTCACGCTTGCGGTGGTGAGGTTCAACGAATTCGGGAAGCCGTGGGCCAGTTCTTCGCGTACGGCGCCCGGCAGCGTAAGAATCTGTGACGGTTCAGCAAACTGCGTGTACAGACCTTCCCAAACTTGCTTCAACCGAAATGCAGGCTGTCCGCTAAGGAGTCCCGCAATGTCTTCACGTGTTGCATCGTAAAGACTGGTCATGCATTCAGTTTAGAGGTGCTTTTGTGCCAACTTCTCGTAATCAAGCATGCGAGCACGAAGAACATCAAGACTTGAGGTCCAGAATGCAACGTCGGTGACATCAATGCCAAAAGCTTGGCCGAGTTCTTCAGCAGTATCCATTCCAGCACGCGACAACACCGTGTCGTAGTTTTCACGGAAATGATCAGGGTTCGACTGATACTTCGCATACAAACCCAAGCCGAATAGCAACCCATACGTGTACGGCCAGTTGTAGAAGTGGCTTCCGTAGTAGTGAGGCTTGAGTACCCACATATGTGGATGGCGAGTGCTCTGGTCGAGGCCGTCGCCGTATGCGTCGGACTGGGCTTGCAACATGATTTCGTTGAACTCGCTCACTCCAAGCGTGCGGCGCTGACGACGTGCAAACACTTCGGTCTCAAAGAGGAAGCGGCTGTGAATATCGACAACTACTTGCGAAGCACCGATCAGGTTGACATCGAGCAATGCGAGTCGCTCGTCGCCTTGCATGCGTGAGAGCCCATCTTCAACAACGAGTGTTTCACAGAAAATGCTTGCGGTCTCGGCTAGTGCCATAGGCAAACGCTTTTGCAGCGGCGTGCGGTGGGCAAGTTGGGTGTTGTGATACGCGTGGCCAAGTTCGTGTGCAGTGGTCTGCGCCGAGTCCACACTGCCACTCCAGTTCAAAAGCACGAGCGAACGGTCATCCACAAATGACATGCAGAACGCTCCGCCAGTTTTTCCTTCACGGGGTTCGGCGTCAAGCCATTGTTCGTCAATGGAGCGATCGACAAGATGTGCAAGACGATCGCTGTAACTCGAGAACGCATCTTTAACGAGGCTGATGCCTTCGTCCCAAGAAATTGCACCAGGAGAAATATGCAACGGCGCAAACAGGTTCCACCACGACAAACCGTTGGTGTCGCCGTGAAGCTGAGCCTTCACTCGCATCCAGCGACGGAAGTCGGGAAGTGATGCTGAAATTGCTGACTGCATGGCGGTGAACGTTGCATTGCTTACCGAGTTTGAATACAGCGACGCATCAATTGGCGCTTTCCACTGTCGACGCTTGTTGACGGTGTTTGCTTCACCTTTGATGCTGTTCATTGCTGCGGCACATGCAACAGCAACCGTTGGCCATGCTCGCATTTCTGCTTCGTAAGCAGCCTTGCGAACTTCGAGGTCATTGTCTGTAGCAAGTCCGCGAACGGCAGCCATAGGCATTGACTTGGTTCCGGTTGGCAAATGCACGTCTACCGACAACTGTGAAGTGAGATCGCTTTGCAAGCGCCCCCATGCCGATGAACCTGTTGTGCCAAGTTCGGCGTACAGACCTTCTTCGGCCTCGCTCATTTGGTGAATTGCGCGGTCTTGCAAGCGCAGCAATGGTCCGAGGTGTTCGCGAGCCTCATCGCTTACTTGCTTCAGTGCATTGGCGTCAAGGCTGGCCACCCAGTCGGCAAGACGGGCAAGTAGCGGCGAAATGCGGGCATCGAGGTCTTCCATTTCGCTGAGCAGACCTTGTGCCTGCTCTTGCCGCGAATCGGTGCTGACCGTTGCATAGATGTATGAAATGAGGATGTCCTGCTCGTCAACCGTTTTGTTGAACGCTTGGATGACAACATCGGCTGCAGCACCGTCTTGTGCGTTCGGTGTACGCGGATCAAGAGAGCGTATGTTGTGCGTTTCAAACAATGCTTCCAGGCGAGCCACATTTGAACCTGCACGTTCCATCGCGTCCGTGAACGAACGAGCGTTGAACGACTCATGGACATCGGCGACTGACCAGCGTGGAAGGGGAGTCTCGTTTTCAGCAGTAAATGACATGCCAAAAAACTAGTTCACATCTCCTACAAATGCACGTTGTTGATTCGTGATGGTGAAGCCAAGTGACATATAGAGCTTGACCGCACGTTCGTTATCGGCATCGACGTGCAGCATTCCTGTTGAGATTCCAGCACGCTGTAGGTGGGTAAGACCGGCGATAGTGAGGGCACGTCCAAGTCCTTTCCCGCTAAATCGTGGGTGAACTGCAATCACATAGATTTCGCCAAGTACGGGAGAAGTATCAAGATGTACTTTCGTCCAGCAAAAGCCAGCAAGTTCGTCACCCTCGTTGAGTAGCAAAAATCCGTTCGGGTTAAACCACGGCTCTTGTTTGCGTGAATCAAGTGTGGACTGAGTCCAACCGCCTTGTTCTAAGTGATCTGCAAACGCAGCATTGTTCACTGCAAGCCAACGCTCGTCATCGGCGCCGCTTCGAAATGGATTGGTCACGATGTCGGTCGTTTCATGCAGTGGCAGTGCTACTCGCATTTGCAACGTGGTACGTCCCTCGTTGAGTCCAATTGATTCGGCAAGCGTCTTGTGTATTTCGTTTGGTTCAAAAACCCACCAATGCACGTGGCCGCCGCCAGCTTCACGAATCACGTTGATCGCTTCAGACAACAGTTGTGGTCCGATTGATGCCATTTCATAGCGGTGATGTGGGTGCACGACGAGGTCAAGCGCCCACGAATCATTTCCGCGAGACACTTGGCAATATGCGATGAGGTGGTCGTGCCCTGGTTGCCAACCCAACAGTCCTACGTACCCAGGCCGACCACCTTGACGAAGATCGATCCATAAGTGATCGGAGAGTGGGCGTTGTCCATCGGCACGTTCGACGGCGAGTAGCAACTCATTAACTTCGGACAAATCATCGGATGGCAGACGACGTTTGATGTCCAGATGGGCCATAACGCTCAGGCTATCGGTGTGACTCGCTAGTGTTCGGAACCATGGCCGCCAAGAAAGCAACTGCGAAAAAGGTTGCGAAGAAAGCAACAGCGAAAAAGGTCGCTAAGAAGCCAGCCAAAAAAGCAACACAGAAGATTGTGGATCGTTCGGCTGAGATCTTGAAGCGACTTAAGGTAATTTACCCCGTTGCAATTTGTGAGCTCACTCACGAAAATGCTTTCCAATTGCTTTCCGCAACCATATTGTCTGCGCAGTGCACGGATGCACGCGTGAACATGGTGACCCCTGCATTGTTCGCAGAGTTTCCAACAGCAGAGAAGATGTCTCAGGCAAACGTTCAACGTGTTGAGGAGCTCGTTCGATCAACTGGTTTCTACCAAACGAAAGCAAAGAATCTCATTGGCATGGCGTCAGCAGTGATGACACGTTTTGGCGGAGAAGTCCCACGTGAAATTGAAGACTTGGTCACGCTTCCCGGAGTGGGTCGCAAGACTGCAAACGTGTTGCGAAGCGTGGTGTTTGATTTGCCCGGACTGGCTGTTGACACACACGTCGGACGCCTTTCGCGTCGATTAGGCCTCACAGTTGAAGAAGATCCTGTCAAGGTTGAGTACGAATTGAATGCGTTGTTTCCACCACAAGATTGGGGTGGCTTTAGCCTCAGGCTCATTCTTCATGGACGCCGCGTATGCGATGCCAAAAAACCAGCATGTCATTCGTGTGAATTCAGCGACATCTGTCCCTCTTCTGAATTGCCACGGGCGCAAATGGCTAAATCTGCGGGATCTCGTAGCAAGAAGTAGTGCTGCAAATTTTGCGCTAATTATTCAAATTCGCTATTTTAAGAGTTCCGCTTAGACGTATGTTTAGAGCGAAGGCGATTTCGGGTCCGCCGCCTGAAGTCGCGTGATACGGGCCCCTTCGGGGGCCCTTGTCATATCTCGGATCAGTTCGGAGAGCATGCCGTCTAGGATTTCTCGGTGCCTCGTGATATTTCAACCAACACAGCAAGTACTCGCGCAGAGCTTGCTGCTTTGGCAAGCACGCTTGAGCAATGCAGAGATCGTATTTCGGCACTTGCAGAAACCCGTGCAATGGCAGTTCGTGACCCGAACAACGCCGACTCCGGAGACGATTTGCTGACTGCAATTTACGAAGCCGAACGTGGACTCAATAGCTCAATTCGTCTAGTCCAGCGTGCTGCAAAGCAAGGTCGCTTGTAATGCACATATATCCAAGCCGCGAAGATTTCCAAAAACTCGCAACTGTCAACACCGTGATTCCGGTGTGGACCGAAATGCTGGCAGACGTTGAAACACCAGTTGCTGCCTATATGAAATTGGTGGGCGACAGGCCTGGGTTCTTGCTTGAGTCTGTTGATCACGGTGAGCGCTGGAGTCGCTATTCATTCGTGGGTCGCGACCCACTTGCCACGTTGACGCTTCGCAATGGATCAATTTCTCTTGATGGCGATCTTCCGCGCAGCGTCAACACCGCTGACGGAATGTTGGCAGCAATGGAATCATTACTCGCTGTCTACAAGTCACCGTTGTTTCCCGAGCTTCCACCGCTGCAAGGTGGGCTCATGGGGTTCTTGGGTTATGACGTTGTGCGTGAAGTTGAGCAGTTGCCAAACGTTCCTCGTGATGATCGCAATCTTCCTGATGCAGTGATGTGCATGATTGGGTCACTTGCTGCGTTTGACCACTGGAAGCAACGTGTGTACCTGTTGGAGAGTGTTCCTGTTTTTGAGTTGACTGCAGCGCAAATCGATGCTGCTTACGACGAAGCCATCGCGCGAATTCATCGTGCGGTTGCCGACTTAACAAAACCGCTCTCGTATTTGCCTGTTGAGCCGCCAACTGAAGATGACAAGAAGCAACAGTTTGTCGCTCCTGTGAACGGTTCTGATTACCAGCGTTCAGTGGAGTCGGCAAAGGAATACATTCGCGCGGGCGACATCTTTCAAGTGGTGTTGTCACAGCGATTTGATATTGATCTCGATGCCGAACCATTCGACATGTATCGCGTGTTGCGTCAGGTAAACCCAAGTCCATACATGTATTACGTAAAGCACGATGACTTGACCATTGTGGGAAGTTCACCAGAGCCGATGGTGCAATTGCAGGGTGGGCGAGTAATCAGTCGACCAATCGCAGGTACGCGCAAGCGGGGCCGAACCGATGAGCATGATCGCAAACTTGCTGCCGAACTGCGCGAGAACCCAAAGGAGGTCGCCGAGCACGTGATGCTGGTGGACTTGGCGCGTAACGACGTCGGTCGAGTGGCCAAATTTGGTTCCATGAATGTGGATGAGTTGATGACTCTTGAGCGTTACAGTCACGTGATGCACATGACTTCTCAGGTATCAGGCGATATCCGCGATGGGCTCGGCCCGATCGATGTGTTGCGGGCAACGCTTCCAGCGGGAACGGTGAGTGGTGCGCCAAAGGTGCGCGCTATGGAAATCATTGATGAACTTGAGCCCGTAAAACGAGGGCCCTATGCGGGCGTTGTGGGTTATGTGGACTTCAGTGGAAATCTCGACACAGCAATCGCTATTCGCACCATGTTTATTGGCGCACATGGTGCTTCACTACAGGCCGGAGCGGGGATCGTCGCAGACAGCATTCCAGAAGAAGAGGACTTGGAGTGCTTCAACAAAGCGGCAGCATTATTTGCCGCTGTGCCAGCCGCTCGCCGCATGAGCGCTCAACGTAAAGTCCAGCAGTAACTACATGACCACCGAGACTTTTTGGGTGCCGTTGCAGCGCGATGTAATTA
>Ga0255063_1000535_pt1 | contig 9576 bp, 7 predicted proteins | sample Colum_Cont_RepA__3_FD_188458 | JGI IMG/M metagenome (GOLD analysis project Ga0255063, IMG submission 188458) | Freshwater microbial communities from Columbia River, Oregon, United States - Colum_Cont_RepA_0h | ecosystem: Environmental > Aquatic > Freshwater > River | place: USA: Oregon | collected... | reverse complement strand
AAACTGGAACAATCCATGGCCCTGGCGCAACAAGTCTGCAGCCTGGTGTTGAGCTTGCGGAAAAAAGAGAAAATCAAGGTGCGTCAGCCCCTACAAAAAATCCTGTTCCCAGCCGATAAACCCGAAGTCAAAGAAGCCGTTCAACACATGAGCGAACTCATCTGCTCGGAAGTAAACGTCAAAGAAATTGAATTTGTATCTGCCAATCACCCCAGCCTGGTGAAAAGCATCAAACCCAATTTCAAAACCCTTGGTAAAAAATTGGGCGGTGAAATGAAAGCCATGGCAGCCATCGTTCAAAGCTTCTCGCAAGATCAAATCAGACAGCTTGAAAACAACGGCACCCTCAACGTATCGCTCAACGGCAACCCCACAGATTTATTGCTCGAAGACGTGGATATCGCCACCCAAGATATGCCCGGATGGCTCGTAGCCTCCGAAAATGGCGCCACCGTTGCCTTGGATATTACCATCAGCGACGCCCTCCACCAAGAAGGTATGGCCAGGGAATTTGTGAACCGCGTGCAGAACCTAAGAAAAGACCTTGGTCTCGACCTAACAGACAGAATTGAAGTGCTTTTCAAATCTGATGTAGCTGTACAAGAAAGCGTAAACCATTTTAACACTTATATTTGCGGGGAAGTATTGGCCCATTCCATCCAAACTACAGAGGATGATAGTGAGCACATACTTGACGTATACGATTACCCCGTACACATCCACATCCGAAAAGTTTAAGCCATGGAAAAAGAAAAGACCCGCTACAACGACGATGAACTACAAGAGTTCAAAGAGATCATCTTGAAGAAAATGGAAATCGCCAAAGACGAGTTCAAAACCATTCAAACCAACCTAAAAAATGGTGAGGGTGGCGGCGAGGGTACCAACAACAATTACCTTACACTCGACGATGGTGCCGATACCTTTGAGAAAGAAAACCTGAATCAATTGGCAGCCCATCAATTAAAATTCATCAAAAACTTGGAAGCTGCTTTGGTGCGTATCGAGAATAAAACCTACGGAATCTGCAAAACCTCAGGCAAGTTGATTCCCAAGGAGCGATTGCGCGCTGTGCCCCATACCACCCAAACCATCGAAGCCAAACTGAAGCGCTAAACCTTCAATGTCTTACGCCGAATCTTTGCTTAAAAATCGGAAATTTTTGATTCCGATGGCCACCATTTTACTGCTGCTCATCACCGATCAGTGGATCAAAACCTACATTAAAGGGCATTTTATGCTCGGCGAAATCAAACCCATCTTTGGCGATTGGTTTAAACTCTATTTCATCGAAAACGATGGCATGGCCTATGGCATGAAACTTTTCGGAGGAGGCAAAGTAGGCAAACTTATCCTTACCTTTTTCCGCCTTATCGTATCCGCCTTTGGCTTCTGGTACCTCATCAAATGTATCCGAAATGATGCCAACTGGGGCTTGCTCATCTGTATTGCCCTTGTGCTTTCTGGTGCGATGGGAAACATCATCGATTCCGTCTTCTATGGCGTTTTATACGCCGATACCAACCATTACATCGGCGGTTGGTTTGAAGGACAAGTGGTTGATATGTTCTATGCCCCTATGTGGGAAGGACATCTCCCAGAGTGGTTGCCCGTTTGGGGTGGACAATTTTTCGTGTTCTTTTCTCCCATCTGGAACTTCGCCGATGCCTGTATTACCGTAGGTGTGGCCATCATGGTAATCGGACAGAATACCTTTTTCTCCAAAGAGGAAGTGGAAAAGGCGTTCACATCGAACAGCCCAACCACCGCTTCTGAGGATTCGGATTCTCCCCAATAATATCGCGAATTTTGGCTAATTTTGCAAGCCAAATCGCATGGAAACCAACCTAAACGAACAACAAGTACTCCGTCGCCAATCGCTCGAACAACTTAGAGCCTTGGGCATCGATCCCTATCCAGCAGCACTGTATCCGGTGAATTGCTTGGCCGCCGATATCCGGTCGAATTACGCCGATAGCAGCGAGGATCAGAAATGGAAAGAAGTTGTTTTGGCAGGTCGCCTGATGACCCGCCGCATCATGGGTAAAGCCGCCTTCGCTGATCTACAAGATTCTAGCGGACGGATGCAGATCTACGTGAATCGCGATGAAATCTGTCCCGACGAAAACAAAGACCTCTATAACACCGTATTCAAAAAACTCCTCGATATCGGCGATATCATTGGTGTGAAAGGACATGTATTTACCACCCAAACCGGTGAACTTTCTGTCCATGTAACCGAATTGATACTGTTGTCGAAATGCTTGAACCCCCTTCCCTTGCCCAAGCAAGATGCCGACGGGAATGTGTACGATGCATTCACTGATCCCGAAGCTCGCTACCGCATGCGCTATGTAGACTTGGTGGTTAACCCCCAAATCCGCGAAACATTTATCAAGCGTACCAAAGTAATCCAAAGCTTGCGCAACACCTTCAACGAACAAGGCTACTTGGAGGTGGAAACCCCCATTTTGCAGACCGTTCACGGTGGCGCAACGGCCCGTCCGTTCATGACCCACCACAACGCCCTGGATATTCCCTTGTATTTGCGTATCGCCAACGAGTTATACCTCAAACGTTTGATTGTGGGTGGATTCGATGGTGTCTATGAGTTTGCCAAAAACTTCCGTAACGAAGGCATCGACAGAACCCACAACCCAGAATTTACAGGTTTGGAAATTTACGTGGCCTACAAGGATTACTATTGGATGATGGATTTCGTGGAACAAATGTTGGAGCGATGTGCGATCGACGTTACCGGCAATGCCACCGTTACCCTGGGAGATAACCAGATCTCGTTTGCCAAGCCCTATGCCCGTTTAACCATGGCCGAAGCCATCAAAAAATATGGAAACATCGATATTGAGGGTAGAAGTGAAGCAGAATTGGGCGCAGAAGCCAAAAAATTGGGTTGCGAAGTCACTGCGCAAATGGGTGTGGCCAAATTGATCGACGAAATCTTCGGTGCCTGTGCAGAAAAACACCTGATTCAGCCCACCTTTATCACCGATTATCCCATTGAGATGAGTCCGCTCACCAAGAAACACCGGTCTAAACCCGGCTTGGTAGAACGTTTCGAACTCTTCGTCAATGGCAAAGAAATCGCCAACGCCTATACAGAATTGAACGACCCTATAGATCAGCGCGAACGCTTCGAAGACCAACTGAAATTGGCCGCAAGGGGCGATGAAGAAGCCATGGCGTACGACCACGACTTCGTAAGGGCATTGGAATATGCCATGCCTCCAAGCAGTGGTTTGGGCGTTGGAATCGACAGACTTACCATGATGCTTACCAACCAACAGAGCATCCAAGAAGTGCTGTTCTTCCCGCAGATGCGACCTGAAAAATTTGACTAATGTTTGAAATCGGCGACGACGAACGCAAGGTATTGCTTTGCCTTATACACGCTGAAACACCCCTTACGGTGGTTGAAGATACCAACTTGGCAGTGAATGTAGTGGTTGATATTATGCGTCAATTGCATCATTATCGCTATATCAAAGCCATCGGCAACAACAACCAAGTGATGGGGAATTTTGACGTAGATAAAATCAGAAAAACCCGGTTTCAATTGACTGCCAAAGGGTTTGATGAAATATCGGGCAATTCAAAACCAATTTCAGCTTAAGCCTCTTTGTTAATTTGTTGTAACGATTTATTCGAGTTGTCCACCAATCTTGGCGGTTCTCGGGTGATTGTTTATATTCGCAGTAGGCTAACTAGCATTAACAAATATCCATGTCTGAATCAGTAAAACTCATCGTAGAAGGTAAAGAATTTGAATTCCCCGTTATCACAGGTAGCGAAGGCGAAAAAGCCATCGATATCAGCAAGTTGCGAGACCTCACAGGTCACATCACCTTGGATATCGGTTTCAAAAATACGGGCTCCACGAAGAGCGCAATCACTTTCTTGGATGGGGAGGAGGGAATTCTTCACCACCGCGGATACTCCATTGAAGATTTGGCAGAACACGCCTCTTTCTTGGAAGTTTCGTATTTGTTGCTTTATGGAAAATTACCCAATGCTGCCGAGTATGAAGAGTTTACTAGCACAATCAAAGAACACACCCTGGCCAACGAAGGACTTCTCGCAATGTTCAATTCCTTCCCAACTGGATCCCACCCAATGGGTCAGCTATCGAGCATGGTTGCAGCCTTGGGTTTATACTACCCCAAAGCATTGAACCCCCATCGCTCGGAAGAGGCCATCAATAGAACCATACTGCGTTTGATGGCGAAAATGCCTACCATCTGTGCGATGATTTACAAAAAACGCAATGGTCATCCAACCGTTTATCCCAAGAATAGCTTGGACTATGTAGCCAACTATTTGAATATGACTTTCGGACAGGTTACAATGCCTGAATATGAGCCAGATCCCGTTCTCGTGAGCGCGATGAACAAATTACTCATCCTTCACGCTGACCACGAACAAAACTGCAGCGCTAGTACTGTTCGCGTTGTGGGCAGCTCACAATCAAACTTGTATAGCAGCATCTCTGCCGGTATCTCAGCCCTTTGGGGTCCCTTGCACGGTGGTGCCAACCAAGAAGTACTGGAAATGCTTGAGCAAATCCAAAACGATGGTGGCGATGTACAAAAATGGATCAACAAAGCCAAAGACAAGAACGACCCTTTCCGTTTGATGGGCTTCGGTCACCGCGTATACAAAAACTTCGATCCTCGTGCAAAAATCATCAAAAAAGCATGCGACGATGTATTGGCGAAATTGGGTGTGAACGACCCTGTATTGGAAATTGCCAAACAGCTGGAAGAAGCTGCACTCACCGATTCTTATTTCGTTGAACGTAAATTGTTCCCCAACGTGGATTTCTACTCAGGAATCATTTATCGCGCCATGGGCTTCCCCACCGACTTCTTTACCGTATTGTTCTCCATGGGCCGTCTTCCAGGTTGGATTAGCCAATGGCAAGAAATGCGCAAAGAAAAACAACCCATTGCACGCCCACGTCAAATTTATACTGGCGAAGCCCCACGTGCATACGTACACATGAAAGACAGAACCTAACCCATCGTTGGTTAGTATTGATACAAAGAAAAGGCACCCCATGGGTGCCTTTTCTTTGTGTAACCACCAATTTACTGCCAAATTCACGCATTCATCGACAAACTGACCACTCGTTTGTTAATAGTACAATTACCTTTGAAACCGAAATGCTTCGCGTCCTAACTTTACTCATTTTTTGTGCCCTAAACACCGTCGTTCATGCCCAAAATTTCACCCTTTCGGGCTACGTGAAAGATTCCACCTCCCGTGAAACCATCACCAAAGCACAGGTAGCCATCACGCTCAATACCACTCCCCCAAAGGAACTTCGCGCTGCCACCAATGGTTATGGCTTTTATAGCCTCACAGCACCCGCCGGCACCCACACCCTTACCGTGACCGCCGCAAGCTATCCCGCCTACACAACCACCATTACCATCGATAACAACAGAGAGTTTAATATCCTCTTGCTCCCCGAAATAGAAGGCGTTGGTACGGTAACCATACGGTCAAAACGAAACAACAACGTCAAATCACTCGATATATCAACCCAAAGTATCAACGGACAAACCATCAAAAAGATACCTGCATTTCTGGGCGAAGCCGATGTGATCAAAAGCATTCAATTACTGCCCGGTGTTACCACAGTTGGAGAAGGTGCATCAGGTTTTAACGTACGCGGTGGAAGCATCGATCAAAATCTTGTACTGATGGATGAAGCGCCCGTGTTCAACTCCGCACACCTCTTCGGTTTCTTTTCAATCTTCAATCCCGATGCCGTGAAAGATGTAGAACTCGTAAAAGGTGGAATTCCAGCCAATTACGGGGGTCGACTCAGCTCCACCCTGGATGTGAAATCGCGCGATGGTAACAAACGTAGCTATCAAGCCAATGGCGGCGTGGGAAGTATCTTCTCCCGTCTCACCATTGAAGGTCCGCTTGCCCTACCCGAATCCAAAAACTTGCTCAAGCCACGCAAAACAGCCGCAAAATCAAGCTTTATGGTGTCGGGCCGCCGGTCATACATCGATGTACTCGCAAAACCCTTCCTGCCCGATAACCTCGCCGGTAGCCAGTTTTACTTCTATGATCTCACCGCCAAAGCCAATTACAGCTACAAGCGCGACAACATCTTTATCTCCACCTACATCGGTGACGATGTATTCAAAGCAGCCGGATTATTCGGTGTGAAATGGGGTAACTCAACCGTAACGACCCGCTGGAACCACGTCTTCAACAAAAAGCTCTTCTCCAATTTTACCTATTACTATAGTCGTTACCGTTACAACTTGGAATTCATTAACCGCGATGTAACCTTCAATTGGAAAAGCAATATCGTCAACAACAGCGCGAAAGTCGATTTTAACTACTTTCTCAATCCCAAAAATACATTGGCATTTGGGGGACAATCAACGCACTATCGTTTCATTCCCGGTGAGGCTATTGCCACGTCATCCACACTCAATTTGAAGTTTGGTTTACCCGATCGTTATGCCCTTGAAAACGCCATTTATATCTCTGATGATTGGAATGCCAATGGCAAATTCTCGATTCGTGCGGGTATCCGACTCAGTCAGTTCATGTATTTAGGTCCTGGAAAAGTGTACTTGTTTAAGCGTGAAGCAGGCAAACAAGGCATACTAGATAGTATGTATTCTACTGAAAACGGCGATATCGTGGCCAATTATATCAACCCAGAACCCCGTCTCGGCTTCAAATATCAACTCAACAATAGCAGCTCAATCAAAGGAGGTTACAACCGCATGGTACAAAACCTACACCTCATCTCAAATACCGCAGCTTCAGTACCTTTCGATGTTTGGCAGCCCACAACCAATAACATCAAGCCGGAAATTGCCGACCAAATCGCCTTGGGTTATTTCAAAAATTTCAACGGAAAACACGAATTTGAAACCAGCATCGAAGGATACTACAAAACCCTTCAAAACCAAGTGGATTACATTGATGGTGCTAGCCTACTTCTAAATGAGTTACTTGAAGCAGATTTGCTTACAGGCATTGGAAGAGCATACGGATTAGAAGCCTATATCAAGAAGTCCTCTGGTAATTTAACAGGATGGATTAGCTACACCCTCTCACGTTCTGAGCGTCAAGTTGTGGGCATTAACAACAATGAATGGTATGCCAATCGTTTCGATCGACTTCATAACTTGTATGTTGTAAGTCAATATAAAATCAATGAGAAATGGGAATGTGCCGCCAACTTTGTGTTCAGTACCGGCACACCTGCCACATTCTATACAGGACAATACACTGTACAAGGTTACGTGATCCCCGATGCTGGATCCAATGCCAGAAACAACGTGCGTAATCCCGACTACCATCGACTCGATCTCAGCGTAACCTATCACCGCAAAAAATCAAAAAAGTTTGAAAGCAATTGGGTGTTCTCCTGTTACAATGTCTATAACCGACGTAACCCGTTTAGCATCTACTTCGCCACCAACTACCAAGGCAAAGGACAAAATGAAGCCATCCGTTACAGCGTCATTGGCAGCGCCATCCCATCCGTTTCTTACAACTTCAAATTCTAAGTATCCACCCCATGAAATTCAACATATCGCTCATAGTCAATAGTCTTATCGCCATCGGCATCGGCCTTCTTTCCACAGGCTGCGAAGATGTAATTCAGGTGGATGTCATCCAAAAAAGTCCAAAAATTGTTGTCGATGCGTTTGTCAACAACCAACTCGATACCCAAACCATCAAGCTCACACGCTCCATTGGCTATTTCGACTCCACAGGATCAGAACCCGCCATCAACAATGCCCAAGTAGCCATCGTCGACCAATCTGCTGCATTGCCCAAACTCTTTGTTTTTGCGCCAGCGGGACAAGGAAAATATCAGTTCTTGCCGAACCCCATCACCGGTGATACTTTTTCTATCGGACATGATTACGCGCTATTGGTAGTCATTGGAAATGATACATTGGTCAGCTTTTCCACCCTAAACCCCACAACCACCATAGACTCCCTATCACTGGTAGACGTTGAAGGCAATGGCCCACCAATTAATACAACCGGGAAATATGTGGAACTCATGGCCAAAGACCGAAAAGGGCCTGGAGATTTCTACTGGATCAAAACCTTCCGAAACGATTCCTTCCTCAATAACATTTCACAATTGAACATCTCCGCGGATATGGGTAATACCTCCAGAGGGCAGGATGGCGAACTTTTCATCTATCCAGTGCGATACAACGGCGTGAACGATTTTTCACGTTCATTCAAAACAGGCGAAACGGTGAGAATTGAAATCCACTCCATCAATGCCGTGGCCTTCGCATGGTTCAACTTGGTGGTTAGCGAAAATCAAAATGGTGGACTATTTGCAACACCTCCCGCCAACATTTTTACCAATATCGTACCGTTCAATCCCAACAAAAAAACCGGCGTAGGTGGATTTTTCTGCGTGAGCGCGGTAACATCTGCCTCAGTCACCATTCCCTAAACAACCTGTTCGTAAACCAAAATCCCAGAGCGGATTTACCAACCTCACTTGGCTACAGCCAATTCTTTGAGGCGATTTCGCAAGGCCTCTAACTCGTCGCGCAAACGCGCCGCCTCCATAAATTCCATTTCCTTAGCCGCCCTCAACATGTCTTTTTCTGTCCGCACGATCATCTTTTCGATACCGCCTTTATCCATGTAAGCCACCACAGGATCCGCTGCCATATTGATGCGCGATTCCGGCATGTTATAATTCACACCACTGCCCAACTCTACATCGCCGTATTTGGCATCCGCCACCCCGGTCTGTTTGAAAATCTCATCCGTGCTTTTCAACACCGTTTTGGGAGTGATGCCGTGCTTGGTGTTATAAATCACCTGTTTCTCGCGTCTTCGATCCGTCTCTTCGATCGTCTTGCGCATGCTCTCTGTGATTTTATCTGCATACATGATAACCAAACCACGATCGTTTCGCGCAGCCCGTCCAATCGTTTGAACCAACGCCGTTTGACTCCGTAAAAATCCTTCTTTATCGGCATCCATAATCGCCACCAAACTCACTTCTGGTAAATCCAGGCCTTCCCGCAGCAAATTCACCCCAATCAACACGTCAATCACACCCATCCGCAAATTCCGCAAAATCTCGACCCGATCCAGCGTCTTCACCTCGCTGTGTATATAATCAACCTTCACGCCCAAACGCATCAAATACTTGGTCAGCTCCTCCGCCATTCGCTTGGTCAATGTTGTCACCAAAACCCGATCCTTCATTTTGATCCGATTGTCAATCTCTTCAATCAAATCATCCACCTGATTGGCCAATGGCCTAATCAATATTTGGGGATCCAACAAGCCTGTGGGCCTAATCAACTGCTCCACCAAAACACCTTCACTCTCCTCTATTTCAAACGGCGCCGGCGTCGCGCTCACATACACTGCCTGATTCACCACTTGGAAAAACTCCTCAAATTTGAGCGGTCGATTATCCATCGCCGCCGGTAAACGGAACCCAAAATCCACCAAATTCACTTTCCTACTCCTATCACCCCCGTACATTGCCCGAATTTGTGGCATAGATACATGGCTTTCATC
>Ga0255063_1000529_pt1 | contig 9603 bp, 8 predicted proteins | sample Colum_Cont_RepA__3_FD_188458 | JGI IMG/M metagenome (GOLD analysis project Ga0255063, IMG submission 188458) | Freshwater microbial communities from Columbia River, Oregon, United States - Colum_Cont_RepA_0h | ecosystem: Environmental > Aquatic > Freshwater > River | place: USA: Oregon | collected... | reverse complement strand
GCGAAAGAGGTTGTGCACCGAGTGCACCCAATGGAGCGCCCAGTCGGGGATGATCGAGATGTCGGTGTGCTCGATCTCGCCAGCCACAGCCATGGGCAGCATGCCGTCCGACCGTGGGGTTGCGGTGAGTTGCGGGTGCCAGCGAGCGAGCGACCAGTCGGTATTGGTCGTGAGGTCGATCATCTGATGCACGACCGAGTCGCCGGTCCATGCTCGTTGTTCGCGGGTCGGACAATCGACATACGCATCGAGTGAACAGATGCTCACCGTGCGACGACCGACCGCGAATACTTCTTCGAGGGTTGGATCGGAACACGCGAAGTGCAAACCGCCGTCGACCGGATGCAGACGCTCGCGAATCGCGACCGAATGCACGGTGACCGAACCGTCACCGATCGCGCTCACCGCGTGAACGCCGAAGAGATCGACCGACTCGATGGCGCGACGAGTGCCGTCGGTCGTGACCACATAAGAGGAGTCGTAGGCCTCGTGGCGCGGTTCGCCGGTCGGCTGGAGTCGCTCGGCACCCTTGATCTCGATGATCGCCCCCGCCGGACCTTCGACGTCGATCACGAGGGTTCCGACCGTGATACGCGGTGCGACGAACACTCCCCCGCCCGATGAAGTGAACGGAACCGGTGTTGGCCGCGGACGGCTCGTCGGGCGGCCGGCCCACGGACCGAGCGGATGGGTGGGAGGCGTGTCGCGACCCGAAGCACCCAACACCATGGCTCGCTTCTTCTTCACCACCGGCCAGTCGTGAGCCGACGACGTGGTCCAGTCCGCGGCGAGTGATCGGAGATCCACGGTTTCGTCACCGCGCTTCAACAAACTGGCGCTCGCCGTGGCCGACCATCCATGGAGAATCCGGCCCCTCCATGAATCGTCGGAAGCGGTCACCAGTCGTCCGTCGGCGAACACCTCGACCGCCAACGCGCCGTTGCGCAGATCACTCGACGCGGGAAGAGGCATCGACCAAGCGGTCGCATCCACGTCGGCCGTCACCATGATGGCGATCGAGTTGGTACCAACCCGTAGGAATTCGGCGATGTCGTGATCGTCCCAACGCATCTGCTGCGGATTGGCCCGCACCGGACCGCGACCGATCTCGTGACCGTTCACGAACCATTGCGCACGACCGACCGCCGCCACGCGGGCCGGCGCGATCTGCGGTCGGGATTCGAGGTCGAAGTCGTGGCGGAACACCGCGGTGCGTCGGGCGGTGGGCGCGTCCCAGTCGGTCGAGCGATGGGGCCAGATCCACTTGGCGGTCCAGCGACCGCGCGGAAACTCCAGATTCACGAACCGACCCTAAACGCCCGAGGCTGGAACGCGGAATCCGTCGCCAGTCCGAGGTGGGTCTCGACCAATCGAGCGACGGCGATCAGCACCGCCTCACTGTGGGCCGGACCCACGAACGACACCCCGACCGGAAGACCATCGACGAGACCGCACGGGATGGTGACGATCGGAAGACCGGCGATGGCCGCCGGTGTGGTGACCGCGCCTCCCCGCGCCTCGGCATGACCTTGGGCGTAATCGGTGATCCACGCCGGTGCGTAGGCCGGTGCGACGACGACGTCGAAGTCGTTCCAGAGTGGAGCGAACACCGATTCGGCCCAGGCGATGTTGCGGCGACGGGCCTCGCGATACCCCTCGCTCGACTTGCCGCCCGAGTCCCGGGCTTGCGCGAAGAACTCCTGACCGAAATGCGCGAGTTCGCGAGCGGCTTCGCGTTCGTTGAATTCGACCACCTCCGCCAGCGAATCGACCGCACAGTCGGGGCGGGCTGCCAAGTAGGCATCGAGTTCAGTCACCAATTCGCCGAGCAACACGGTGAATTCGTCGACCTGGACGTCTTCGGTGGTCTCGGGGACCACCGCCGGGCCAACCCGGCCGAAATGCTTGGCCAGGTTCGACACCGCGTCGGCGACGAGTCGATCGGTGCGATCATCGCCCGTGATCCAGCGATCGACGAATCCGATCCGCAAGGACTGCGGGTCGACCGCCGCCACGCTCGTCATCAGATCGAACTGACCGGACAGAACCGACAACATCAGTGCGGCGTCACGTGTGGATCGGGCGAGAGGTCCGGGGACGTCCTGACTCGACGAGATCGGAACGACTCCCGATGTCGGAACGCTTCCGACGGTGGGCTTGATGCCCACCACTCCGTTCAGCGAAGCCGGACACGTGATGCTCCCGTCGGTCTCCGTGCCGACGGCCAGAGGCGCGAAGCGCGCCGCCACCGCCGCGCCGCTTCCCGAAGAGGATCCACCGGGACTCCGGGTGAGATCCCACGGATTGGCGCACTGTCCACCCACCGCACTCCATCCGCTCGACGACGCTCCCGAACGGATGTTGGCCCACTCGGACAGGTTGGTCGTGGCGAGAACGACCGCTCCCGCGTCACGCAGCCGAGTCACGAGTGGCGCGTCGGAGGCAAGCGGAGCGCCGGCCAGAGCGAGTGAACCGGCGGTGGCGCGTCCACCGCGCACTTCGATGTTGTCCTTCACCACGACGGGCACGCCGTGTAACGGACCGCGAATGGTTCCGGCCGATCGCTCGCGATCGAGAGTGCGCGCCTGTTCGAGCGCGTCGCTCATCGGGTCGATGATCGAATGCAAACCGGATCCGTCAGCCCGGCGATCGAGGCTCACGATTCGCCGACTCAGTGACTCAACGATCTCGGCCGAGGTCGTCGCCCCGCGCGCCATGAGGTCGACGAGTTCGAGCGCCGTGCAGCCGGGCAGGTCGTCGGCGGGTGATGCAGTCACCCGTTCATCGTGTCATGCGCCGAACCTGATGGCTAGTGCGTGCCGGCCAACATGAGTTCGCCCCGACGGTCGTACGCGATGTTGGAGGCCATGAGGTGCTGATGCGACCCGACCGCATCGCGGAAGCACCGCTGAAGTGTGCTCGCCGAGAAGAGAGCTCCCGCACCGGCGAAATGGAAGAGGCTGGTGACGGCACCGACCGCCATGTCGGTGGCACAGGCAATCACGCCTCCGAGTCGCGCCGTGACTGCACTGCCCGGGGTGTCGCCACCACGAATCATCGCATCGACGGCACGGAACTCGTCGCGGGCGTATCCACGCGCCGCATCGATCTGCAGTTGGGCCTTGCCGAGTTCGTACTTGAACGCCCCGCGATCGGCCAAGCGTCCGTCGAAGCCCCGGGCCTTGCCCTGCGAGTAGGTGATGATCTCGTCGACGAAGCGTTGGCAAACACCGAGAGTGAACCCGAGGTTCTCGGGCGCGACGTAGCCCTGATAACCGAGGGCGAACATCGTGCTGCCCCGCCGGATCGGGTCGCCGGGCGCGAAGGTGAGATGGTCGGGCACGAAGGCCCCATCCACGATCACATCGATGCTTCCGGTTCCCTGCAGAGCGATCACGTTCCATTCCCCCGCGATTTCGAAGTCCGTGCGCGGCACGACACCGATCCGCACGCCTCCGTCACCGAGTGCGGTGAGAAGGATCCACTCCGAATGCGGGACTCCGCTCGCGTACTTCCATCGCCCGGTCAGCCGGATACCACCGTCCTCGCGGGTGAAGGTTCCCGACGGAGCCGACACCGCAGCCATGAACGGCGACGCATCATCGGCGAACAGCGCGTCGACTCCCGCCGAGGGCAACATGGCCCCGGCGATACCGCACGCGCCGGCATGGTTGAAGCCGGTCCAGGCCGCGGTGGGATTCCAGTACGACAGACGTTCGAAGAATGCGAGTTGATCGGCGAGGTGCAGGTGATCTCCACCCACTTCGACGGGAGCCTTGATCATCGGCACCCGCAGGGCACGCATGATGTCGACGAGTTCGGATGAAGCGGTCCCCAACTTCTCCGAGCAAGCGGCCTGTGCGTCGAGCGGACCCGCCACGGCATCGATCTCGGCGACGATTTCGTCGATCGAACGAGGTGTGCGCATCAGAAAACTCCTTCGTAACTTCCGCCATCCATCTGGATGCTCTGCCCACTGAGGTACCCGGCTTGGGCCGAACACAGGAACGCGAAGGCGTCACCGAGTTCCTCGGGTCGACCGAGCCGCCGGGCGCGGATCGACGCGATCTGCTCGGCCCTCGCCTCGTCGTACGAGATGCCTTTCATCTTCATGGCCACTTTCGCCATCTGCTCCTGGCGCGCGGTGTCGAAACGTTCGGGGAGGATCTGATTGATCGTCACGTTGTGGCGCGCGACATCCTTCGAGATTCCCTTCAACACTCCGGTCAGGCCAAGACGCGTGCCGTGCGACAGGCTCATCAGTGAATTCGGTGACTTCACCATGGCCGAACTGATGGCGACGATGCGACCGAATCCGCGTTCGCACATGCCCGGCAACACCTTCTGCACGAAGGCGAGGGGGCCGACCAGACCCCGTTGAAGAGCGTCCGACCATTTCTCTTCGGTGAGTTCCCCGAACCGACTCGGACTCGGGACGAGGAGCAGCGGCCAGGAGTCGCGCCTGGGTGTCGTCGTCGAGCGCGTCACCCACCACCGCCGTGGCCGTCACGCCATACGCAGCCGCGATTTCATGCGCCGCTCGCTCCACGTCGTCGGGCTTGCGACCGTTCACCACGACGTGCACACCTTCGCGGGCGATGCTCTCGGCGCACGCCCGCCCGAGCCCGCGACTCGATCCGAGAAGGATCGCGGTATGGCCGGTGATTCCGAGGTCCATGCTCGCTCAGTCCAGTCCGGCCGCTTGGCGACCGGCGCCGATCTCGGCGATGTCGGGTGGATTGAAGAACACCGGCGGCGGATCCTTCGGGCCCCAGACCGAGAAGCCGGCGGGGCCGTCTTCACCCTCCCAGTCGAGACGGCGATGTACACGGTCCCACGTCTCGGCATCGACGATCTGATCCATGTCGGAGAAGAACTCGAACATGTTGCCGGCCGGATCACGCAGGTACCAGAAGACGTTCGCGCCGAGGTTGTGGCGTCCGACCCCCACGACGCTCGAATCGGACCGCTCACTCACCACGGCCGTGCCGGCGAGACCGACCGCATCGACGTCGTCGACTTCGAGCGCGTAGTGGTTGAGATACGACGTCGGTCCGGGCTGGATCATGAGATTGTGATGATCGGACTCGACTCGCATGAAGGTGGCCAACCCTTTGCGAATCTGGTCGGAGATCCGAAAACCGAGCAGGTTGACGTAGAAGTCGACCGCGCGGCCGAAACGTGGCGTTCCGAGGACAATGTGCCCGATGCGACGCGGAGCCGGTGCCGAATGATCGAGCACCGCACTGGCCCGGGTGTCGAGTCGGGACTTCTGCCCGGGTCCGTTGAATGCTCGCTGCTGTGAGGGAGTGAGCGGATGCGGTGAACCGACCTCGATTTCGACGACATGTCCGAACACCGGATCGATGCAAGTGAGTGTGGTGCCAGCGGTCGACGACGCCACGCCGGCATCGCCCAAACGCTTGCCGATGTCGGCGAGATCCGATTCGCGTTCACAGCTCAGTCGCAGCTTCGTGAGATGTCGATACGACCCCTCCTTCAGCCGCACTTGTGAAGGTCGATCGCTGGTGCCGAGAACATGATCGGAGGTGGCCACCATTCCGTGTCGAGTCCAGAACGAATGGAGTTCGCCCGGATCGGCGACCGCCATTTCGATGTCGAGAAGACCGTTGAGCGCCATCAGCGACCGGCCTCGGCGTCCATGGCCTCCCAGACCTCGGCCAGGACACGCGATGCGCTGACCGCCACCGGCCAGCCGGCGTAGTGCGCGACATGGGTGATCATGGCCTCGAGGGTCGCGCGCTCGATCCCGAGGTTGCGAGCACCGCGGAAGTGAAGGTGTTGTTCGGCCTCACGACCGGTCGCCACGAGCACGGTGCACGTGATCAGCGATCGTTGCTCGACCGACAGTCGCGTGTCCTGCCAGATCTCACCGAAGAGATGATCGATCGTCTGGGCCATGAGGTCGGGCTGCACCGGACGTCCCGGCGGAAGACCCTTGAACAGGCGACCGGCCAGTTCTCGTCCCTGTTCCCTCGTCATGACCCCTCCTGACGGTTGGTCCGCCGACCCGTGCCGACGGGCGTGCTCTGCAGAGCACGCGTGAGATAGTACGATCTTAAACTATTCGACGTCAAATGAAATTCCGGTGAAGCAAGCTCATCGGCCGACACGAGAGCAGGGGGACATGCGAACAGCCGACATCCTCGACGACACCTTCACGACGTGGGCCGGCGAACGACCCGATCTCGACTTCGACTCCATGACCCTCGTACTGAAGATGGCGGCCGTCGTGCGCCGGGTCACCGACGCCGTTCGGCAGGAGTTCGAACCACTCGGTATCACCATCTCCGAGTTCGATGTGCTGGCCACGTTGCGTCGCAACGGTGTGGACTCGGTGCTCACTCCCTCACACATCGCCGAAGTTGCCATGGTCAAGCCGAGTGGGCTCTCGCATCGTCTCAATCGGCTCGAAACCGCCGGCCTCATCGAGCGAACACTCGACCCGGAAGACCGTCGCAGTTCACTCGTACGGATCACCGCGGCGGGGCGGCGCGTCGTCGACCGAGCGGTGGAGCTTCTCGTCCTCGAGAACAACTCGTATTGTTCGAACCTGACGGAGCGCCAGCGCCAGAACCTTCACGCAGCGCTCGACACACTCATCACCCGGGGCGAAACATGACGAACACCGAACTCACCTGGGCCGCGCCCGGACCCGGTCAGTGGGCCCTCGATCGCTCGCACACCAATCGCCCGGCCACGCTCATCTCCCAGGAGATCCAGTCCCGCGGCACGGCCCGCGGCACCCGCAAGATGTTCGCCGACCTCGGCGCTCCGCTCGACGCCCTCGACTTCAAGTTCGTCAACGGAATGCTCTATTCGAGAATCCGGCCCCTCATCAGCCCGGACAAACCGGCCCGCCGACTTCCGCCACTTCCGGTTCTCAAATTGCTCATCCGCGTGCACCCCGAAATGAGGCGGCGGGCGCGGACCGCCGAAGCCACCATGCGCGATCGACCTTGGCGTGCGGTCAGCGACGAATGGCATTCACCCGATGGCCGACGGGCGAAGTGCGAGGAGAAGAACCTGGCCCTTCAGGACGTGAACCTATCGAGCCTCAGCGACAGCAATCTCGTCGCCCACGCGCACCGCGTGTTCGATCACGCGCGCGAGATGTGGGAATTGCACTTCTGGTTGCACGGGTTCGACGTCTGCCCCATCGGATTCATGTTGTTCACCGCACCGTCGTGGGGTCTCACCGCATCGGAAGTCATCCCGTTGTTGGAAGGCGCTTCGCCTTCCACCTCCGAGGCCGAAAGGGTGCTCCACCGCATTCGCGAAGCAGTGGAAGCCGCCGGAGCTCGGCCCAACACGCTCGCCGAGATGCGCTCGGTCTCCCCGGAGATCGCCGCCGACATCGATCGCTTCCTCCGTCTGCGGGGCACGTTGATCTTCAGTCGTTACGACATCGACGGCCTGTGCCTCGCCGAGGCCCCCGAAGTGCTCCTCTCCACGATCATGGCGTCTCGCGATGATGCCGCACGACGCGTCGAAGTGGACGCGCGCCTCGCCGCGCGAACCGCCGCTGTGCGAGCGCGCGTACCCGAGGCCGAGCGCGAGCTGTTCGATCGGACTCTTCTCGAGGCACGGGTGGCCATGGATCTGCGCGACGACAACGGTCCGCGCACCCTCGAGTGGCCTCTCGGTCTCATTCGCCTCGTCATGCTCGAGATCGGTCGTCGTATGACAAGGGTCGGACACCTCCAGGACGCGCGTCATGCCCTCGAACTCGCGATCGACGAAGTGAGCACGGAACTCTTCGGTGGGCACGGCCCGTCGGCCCGAACACTCGCCGACCGTGCCCATTGGCGCGAGACCGTCGACATCGAGAACGCGCCGCTCACCCTCGGCGAACCCGAGCCGATCCCTCCGCTCGAAGCGCTGCCTCCGAACATGGGTCGGTTGGTCGGATCGGTGCAACGAGTCCTGGCCGAGGCCGGTATGGACGGTGCCGAACGCGCCACTGGTCTGACCGGTACCGGCGTCGGTTCGGGTGTGTATCGCGGCAAGGCGTGTCGGGCCGACAATCCCGAGGATGCGGTGATGAACCTCGAACCCGGCGACGTGCTCGTGGTGCCGTGCACCACCCCGGCCTACAACATGGTTCTCCCGTTGGCCGGTGCGATCGTCACCGCTGAAGGTGGCGCGTTGAGTCATGCGGCGGTTCTGGCCCGCGAACTCGGCATCCCGGCGGTCGTCGGCGTGTTCGGAGTGCTCACCAACATTCCCGATGGCTCGACGATCGAGGTCGATGCCGACCGCGGCGAAGTTCGCGTCGTGACCGCCGGCTGACGTACGACAAACCGACTCGTACGTCGGTTCGATTTCAGTTCGCGAGTGCCTTCACCAGGTTGTCGAGGGTGACTTCCATGTTCGCCCGGTTGTGCACCGAGCGATCGGCCACTCCGCTCAACTTCTTACCGATCCATTTGGCCGAGCGACTCCGACGGTCGATCCAACTGTGGGTCACGCGCGCACCGTTAGCCGTGGGTTCGACTTCGTACACCCAGTCGCACCAACTACGGCCACCGACCATCAAGGCGAACGAGAACTTCCGCGGTGCGGCGCATTCGAGCACTTTCACCTGAGTCGACCACGAACGCTTACCGTTCGAATTGCGTCCCTTGAACAGAGCACCGACTGCTGGGCCGGTGGCCCCCTTCACCCATTCACCGCCCTGATTCTCCGGCGACCACTCCCCCATGCGGGGCAGATCGGTCACGAGGCTCCACACCTTCTCGGGGCTGGCGGCTACTTCTCGAACGACGGAGACGGGTTGGCTCATGTCGTCACTCTGCCATGCCGTGGCGCGAGGGGTGTCAGCGAGAGGTGCGCTGGTAGTTGGGGGCTTCTTTCGTGATCGTCACGTCGTGCGGGTGGCTCTCGTTGCGACCAGCCGTGGTCACGCGTCGGAATCGCGCATCGGTGCGCAAACTCCGCAGATCGGGGGTTCCGGCGTAGCCCATGCCCGAACGAAGTCCGCCGACCATCTGGGCGATCACGTCGGCGACGGGTCCGGTGGCCGGCACTCGCCCTTCGATCCCTTCGGGCGCGACCTTGCCCGACCGCTGGGCACCGCTCTCTCCTTGGCCCGATCCGTAACGGTCGGCCGAGTAACCCGACATCGCTCCAAGCGAACCCATGCCGCGATAACTCTTGTAACGGCGCCCTTCGAAGAGTTCGACCTCGCCGGGAGATTCATCAGTGCCGGCGAGCAGCGAACCGATCATGACGGTCGACGCACCACCGGCGAGTGCCTTCACGATGTCGCCCGAATACGTGATGCCTCCATCACCGATCACCGGCACACCGAGTCGGTCGGCTTCGCGCGCGGTCTCCCAGATCGCACTGAGTTGCGGGAGTCCGGCGCCAGCCACCACCCGCGTGGTGCAGATGGATCCGGCCCCGACACCCACCTTCACTGCGTGTGCACCGGCATCCACCAGTTCACGAACGCCTTCGGCGGTCACCACGTTGCCGGCCACCACGACCGCGTTCGACCAACCCGATCGGATACGGCGAATCGCTGCCACCACGTTCTCGGAATGACCGTGGGCGGTGTCGAGACACAGAGCATCCACG
>Ga0255063_1000520_pt1 | contig 9664 bp, 9 predicted proteins | sample Colum_Cont_RepA__3_FD_188458 | JGI IMG/M metagenome (GOLD analysis project Ga0255063, IMG submission 188458) | Freshwater microbial communities from Columbia River, Oregon, United States - Colum_Cont_RepA_0h | ecosystem: Environmental > Aquatic > Freshwater > River | place: USA: Oregon | collected... | reverse complement strand
GAATGCGGACTGCACGCCAAGGAATCGGTATGACCGTATTTCTCGTTGGTGCTGGTCCGGGAAGTACCGACCTTCTCACTGTCAAAGCTCATCGCCTCATTTCATCTGCACAAGTGGTGGTTCATGACCGCCTCGTTTCGGATGAGATCATGGCACTTATTCCTGCCAATGCAGAACGTATCGATGTCGGCAAACGAGCTGGCGGTAGCCACACACAAGTACTGATCAACGAACTTCTGGTCACGCTTGGTCGCAACCACCAACACGTCATACGCCTAAAAGGTGGAGACCCATTCGTGTTTGGTCGTGGCGGCGAAGAAGCAGAAGCTCTGATTAAGGCTGGCGTGTCCTTCGAAATCGTTCCAGGCATTTCATCAGCATTTTCCGTTCCTGCAATTGCCGGTATTCCAGTAACCCACAGGCGAATCGCACGCGCTGTCACCGTGGTTACTGGGCATTGTGAGGACCCAAACGAAAGCGTCGACTGGTCGGCACATGCAAAAACTGGCGCAACGCTGGTGGTGCTCATGGGAACTGCAAACTTGCCAAAGATTTCTGCAGATCTGCTTAACGCAGGCATGAACCCATTTACTCCCGTAGCAATCATTCATAACGGAACGCGTGCCGACCAGACCATTTCGCGTCTCACGCTGGCCGAGGCGCATCTTGCGGAAGCACAAGCGCCAAGCATCATCGTGATTGGCGAAACTGCTGGACTCGATCTTCGTGACCCGAACACGGTTCACGAACTCATTGCCTCTGGAAGTTAATGCTCCCCATTATTTTGGATCTCACGGGGCGCAAAGCGCTTGTCGTTGGTGGCGGTCGCATCGCCTACCGCAAAGCAAAAGCACTTGCCGACGAAGGCGCACACGTCACTGTTATCTCACCCAACTTTGTCGATGATTTTTCCACCATGCCGAACGCCACATTGGTGCAACGAACCTTTGAGGCTGGCGACACCGAGGGTTTCCAACTAGTCATCACTGCAACAGGAAACCACGCTGTTGATCAGCTCATTTACGACGAAGGAAACGCACGCGGCACATGGGTGAACTCTGCAGACGACCCAGATCGTTGCTCGTTCTATTTGGCAGCCACGCATCGTGATGGCAATGTGATCGTTGCAGTGTCAACAGAGGGAAAAAGCCCAGCGCTTGCGTCGCACTTGCGCAACACCATCGCCGACCAACTGCCCAAGAATTTGGCAGACATTGCAATTGAGCTCGATCGCCAACGCAGCGAGATCAAAGATCAAGGTGTGTCGACAGAATCCATTAACTGGAGTCGTCGCATTCGCGAAGTGCTTTCGCCTTCGTCTACAAAGACCCGACGACGGCTTTCCCACCGCAGATAACTTTGGCTTTACAGATTGTAAAGCGCGGTGCCAACATTGCAGTGAGCAATCTGCTTCGGTCTAGTCTGAGAACGTGACACAACAGCCATCTCCAATTGTGTGTGTCGTAATGGGCTCAACTTCCGATTGGCCAGTGATGTCAAAAACAGTGGAGATGTTGAATCGCTTTCAGGTTCCACACGAGGTACAAGTTCTCTCAGCGCATCGAATGCCTGATGAATTGTTTGCTTATGCGGAAACGGCATCTACCCGAGGCATTCGCGCAATCATCGCTGGTGCCGGCGGTGCCGCCCACCTTCCTGGCATGCTCGCGGCAAAGACAACTGTTCCTGTGCTTGGCGTTCCCATTCCGACTACCCACTTGGCAGGAGCCGATTCGTTGTACTCCATTGTGCAAATGCCTGCTGGAATTCCTGTGGCTACCTTTGCAATCGGTGAGGCGGGCGCAACCAACGCTGCGCTGTTTGCCGTCCAACTGCTAGCCCACGAAGACAAGCAACTTCACACTGCTCTTTTCGAATACCGCAAAACACGCCATGACGAGGCAGTGTCAAGCGTTCTTCCACTTGCTGAATGACAGCAATGTTGGGTGTTCTTGGTGGTGGCCAACTTGGAAACTACTTTGTTCTCGCTGCCAAGAACATGGGTTACAAAACAGCGGTTCTGGATCCCGACCCACACGCACCTGCGGGTGTGAACGCAGACGTTCATATCGTGGCCCCATTCGACGACATTGACGCGCTTAACCGGCTTGCAACAATGTGCAGTGCCGTCACCGTTGAATTTGAAAATCCACCTGTGATGGCACTCGAGCACCTTGCGCAACAGGTAACCGTTCGCCCCTTCCCTTCAGCGGTTGCCATTGCTCAAAATCGTCGTCAGGAAAAGCAGTTCTGTCAATCCATCGGGCTATCTGTTGCGCCATACGAAGTGCTGGAAACACCAGATGATCTCGCGAGAATTATCAGCAGTGGAGTTGCCCAGACACATCTTGATCCGTTCAGCACACCTCTCATCATGAAAACTTCACGCAATGGATACGACGGCAAAGGGCAGCAGATCGTTCAGCACCTTTCCGACACCATGGAACATTGGAATTCACTCGGAAATGTTCCCTGCATCGTTGAACAAAAGATTGATCTTGATGCTGAGTTCTCCGTCATCATCGCTCGTGGTGAAGATGGTGAGATTGCCTCGTTTATGCCAACAGAGAATGTGCACGTTGATGGCATTCTGGATGTCAGCACTGCACCATCGCAACTCGACTCTCAACTACTAGAGCAAGGTCAATTAGCGGCAATTAACATTGCAGAAAAGCTCAACTACATCGGCGTACTTGCTGTTGAGTTCTTTGTCTCGCACAACAGTCTTTTTGTGAACGAACTTGCACCACGCCCACATAACAGTGGCCACTGGACTCTTGATGCAGCGAGCACTAGCCAGTTCGAACAACAAGTCCGCGCACTTGTTGGAAAGTCGCTCGGAGATCCGTCCATGACATGTGGCGCAGTTGCAATGGTCAATCTTCTTGGCGACCGATGGACACACGGAGATCCACAATTCGACAAAGTCATTGCCAACTCATCGGCTCATGTCCACTTGTATGGGAAAAAGACCGCTCGCCCAGGGCGCAAAATGGGGCATCTCACCGTCACGGGCGAAACTGTTGACGCTGTAGCCGAAAACGCTGTGTCACTGCGCACAGCCATAACCCGCTAAACGACGCCGACCACCGTCTTGCCACCGCGGATAACTGCACGCACCTGTTGCACACCTGGCCTGTACGCCAAGTGAATATGGCTTGTTGCATCCAACACCACCATGTCGGCTCGCGAGCCAACACGCAAGTTTCCTACATCGCTTCTGCGTAACGCTTGTGCACCACCCGCCGTTGCCGACCACAGCGCTTCATCGCATGTCATGCCCATGTTGATTACTGCAAGCGCGATTACGAGCGGCATCGATGACGTGTACGACGATCCAGGATTGCAATCAGAAGCCAAGGCAACAGTCACGCCGGCATCAATCAGTTTGCGTGCGTCAGGAAATGGTGAGCGCGTGCACAGTTCTGCAGTTGGCAACAACGTGGCGACGGTGGTTTTGCTTGCACCGGCAAGTGCGTCGATGTCAAGTTGTGACAAGTGCGTGCAGTGATCGCACGAGGCAACACCTAGCTCAACGCCAAGTTGCACTCCTCCGCCCTGCTGCAACTGATTGGCGTGTATACGCGTATCTAACCCTGCGGCTGCACCGATTTGCAAGATTGCGCGAGCCTGGTCAACATCAAAGGCACCACGGTCGCAAAACACGTCAATCCACTTGGCATTTCCCTTACATGCATCCAACATTTCGCCTTGCACCAATGCCACATAGTCGTCGGCGTTGGTTTCGGGAGGAACAACGTGAGCACCCAAGAACGTGGTTTCTGATGTTGCGGTTTTTGCAGCAACCAATGAACGCGCTTCGTCGCGCACCGACAGGCCATAGCCAGATTTCACTTCCAGCGTGGTGGTTCCCGAAGCAAGTGCCTCGCTTGCTAACCGCGCAACATTGGCAGCAAGTACATCGTCAGACGCGGCCCGTGTTGCCGCCATGGTGGTCTTGATTCCGCCAGCTGCATATGGCTTGCCCTGCATGCGCGATTCAAACTCAAGTGCACGGTCGCCAGCGAACACCAAGTGCGTATGGCTGTCAACAAAGCCTGGAATGACAGCTCTGCCACCAACATCAGTTGACTTACCGTCAAAGTGGCTTGCTAATTCAGATTGCTTGCCAACCCACGAAATATTCCCTGCATCGTCAGCAACCAAGGCCGCATCGTGCAATACGCCAAGTTTTCCTTGGCCAACCGTTTCATCGTTCGTTACTAAATGACCGATACCGGTCAGTGCAAACATTACGAACCGTGTTTAGCAACCAGCGCTTTTGCACGCGCGACGAATGCGTCGTGGTGAAACTGGTTAAACGAATCCCATGTGGTGAGTGTGCCTGGGTCGGTCACTTTGTCGAGGAACAACAAACCGTCCAAGTGATCAAACTCGTGCTGGTACGTACACGCCGTGAGGCCGCGAACTTCGGCGTCGATGTCGTTCCCGTGGCGGTCCCATGCCTTCACATGAATGCGAGTGTTGCGCGCAACCTGACCACGAATACCTGGCACCGACAAGCAGCCTTCCATGTTGTCGAACTTGTCGTCATCGAGAAACGTGACAACTGGGTTCACCAAAACGGTCAGTGGTACGCGCGGCTTATATGGGTAGCGCGGGTTGTTTTCTACTTCAACGGCACAAATGCGCTGGTGGCGAAGCACTTGCGTTGCTGCAAGACCAGCACCATTGGCATGACGCATTGTTTCAATCAAGTCATCAATAAATTGTTGCACCTCTGCCGATGCAAGCTCTTCGCGAGTTACTTCTTTCGCGACAATTTTGAGTTCTGGATGACCAACAGTTGCAATTGGAAGAATAGCCATAGTGCTTACAGTGTAACGACAGCGGCAATTGCGTTGCGTAGCCCCGCAACTACATCGCCAATTTCAGCGTGCTGGAAGTTGGCCACCACTTGCTTGCCACCCACCCATACATCGCGCACATCGCTGGGCGCAGCGGAATGCACAATGTGTGCTGCCCCGTTTGCACCATCGAACGAGGCCAGGCGAACCGAATCGAGCGAAAGCGCAATGAAGTCAGCAGGATTACCAACTTGAATGCCATGACTACCCCAGCCAAGTGAAGTTGCACCTACTGATGTAGCTGCTGCAAGCAACGAACTTGGAGTGTGCAACCCGCGCTTACCGGTAACCAGTCGTTCGTCGGTTTCAATTGCGCGTGTCTCTTCAAACATGTCAATGAATGCATTTGAGTCGGTGCCAAGTGACAATGTGGCTCCCGCATCCCGAAGCGCCGCAGCAGGACCAACGCCATCGGCGAGATCGCGCTCTGTTGTTGGGCACAGACACACGCATGTGCGCGACTTTCCAAGCAACGCAATGTCAGTGTCAGTGAGATGCGTCGCGTGTACTGCGGTCATATGCGGGCCAAGTAGACCAACATTGTCAAGCACTTGCGTTGGCGTCATGCCCGTTGCCGCAACACATGCAGCATTTTCTGCAGGCTGTTCGGAAACATGCAGGTGCACCACTTTGCCGTGACGGTTCGCAACAACTTCTTCTAATTCACGTGGGTGAACGGCGCGCACGCTGTGAGGCGCCATGCCGACGGTCCAGCCATCGCCGCCTTCACCAAGTGCATCAACTCGGTCGAGCCAAGCATCAATGTTGCCGTCCGAGAACCGCTTCTGTTCGGCAAGCGGTTCTGGTTTATCAAGTGCTGCATGCAAGTACGCAACATCAAGCAATGCAAGTCGAATTCCTGCACGTTGTGCTGCTTGCACCATTGCAAGACCCATCTCATTTGGGTTCTTATATTTCGTGCCGTCTGTGTTGTGGTGAATGTAGTGAAACTCGCCCACTCCAGTAATTCCCGACAGTGCCATTTCAGCAAAAGTCATGGTGGCAAGTTCGCAGTACGAATCTGGTGTTAAGCGATTCGCGATTTCATACATCGGTGTGCGCCATGACCAGAAGTCACCAGTGCCACCATGTGTTCGGCCGCGCAAAGCGCGATGGAACGCATGGCTGTGTGCATTCACTAGTCCTGGCATCACCACGCCAGGCACGGCAACATCACCCTCTTGCTTTGTGGTGTTGTCCTCAACCGCGCTAATCACGCCGTTCGACACGGTGATGCGCACGTTGGCAACAGCATGCTCGGCCCCACGCCAAGCCCACTGTGCGAAATAGGTAGTCATCAGTTCGGTTTAGCTCTCTCGCATTGGCAAGCGCACACCGCGCTCGTCGGCTACATCGATTGCGCGTTGGTAGCCGGCATCGGCATGGCGAATAACGCCCATGCCTGGGTCGGACAGCAGTACGCGTGACAGCTTCTCGGCAGCCAAGTCGGTGCCATCGGCAACAGCCACCATTCCTGCGTGAATACTGCGGCCAATGCCCACACCGCCACCGTGGTGAATGCTCACCCAGGTTGCTCCAGCAGCGGTATTCACCAACGCATTCAACAATGGCCAGTCAGCAATGGCATCAGAGCCGTCGATCATGGCTTCGGTCTCGCGGTATGGCGACGCAACTGAACCAGAGTCCAAATGGTCGCGACCAATCACGATTGGTGCCTTCAATTGACCCTTGCGCACCATTTCGTTGAAGCGAAGTCCGAGGCGATGACGCTCGCCATAACCCAACCAACAAATGCGAGCAGGTAAGCCCTGGAATGCAACGCGCTCTTTGGCCAAGCGCATCCACTTATGTAAGCCGTCGTCATCTGGAAATTCTTCGAGCACTGCTTTGTCGGTTGCTGCAATGTCTTCAGGATCTCCTGAAAGCGCAACCCAACGGAATGGCCCACGACCTTCACAGAACAACGGACGAATGTATGCAGGCAAGAAACCTGGGTAGTCGAACGCACGGTCGTACCCGCCAAGTTGTGCTTCGCGGCGTAGCGAGTTGCCGTAGTCAAACACTTCGGCGCCAGCATCCATGAAGCCCACCATTGCTTGACAATGTGCGGCCATTGCTGCGCGCGAACGACGAATGAACTCTTCTGGGTTCTTCTTCAACATTTCTTGGGCAGCATCGTCGCTCATGTCGTTTGGCATGTATGACAACGGGTCATGCGCACTGGTTTGGTCGGTCACAATGTCGGCAGCAAAGCCCATTTGCAGCAACTTCGGAAACATGTCGGCGGCATTGCCAACAACACCAACTGAAAGTCTGCGCTTTTCTGCCTTTGCTTTTTCACATCGTGCAACTGCATCTTCAAGAGAATCTGCAACTTCGTCAAGGTAACGCGTTTCAACGCGACGATTCACACGCCATGCGTCAACGTCGATACACAGTGCAACGCCGTCGTTCATGGTGACGGCAAGCGGTTGTGCTCCACCCATTCCGCCAAGACCTGCGGTAAGCGTGATGGTGCCAGCGAGTGTTCCATTGAACTTGCGTCGTGCAATTTCGGCGAAGCACTCGTACGTGCCCTGCAAAATTCCTTGCGTGCCGATGTAGATCCATGAGCCGGCAGTCATCTGTCCGTACATGGTGAGTCCCATTTGCTCTAGGCGGCGGAACTCATCCCATGTTGCCCAGTCGCCCACCAAGTTGGAGTTCGCCAACAACACACGCGGCGCCCATTCATGTGTGCGGAACACACCGACTGGTTTGCCCGACTGCACCAGCATGGTTTCGTCTGGCTTCATGGTTTGCATGGTGCGCAACATTGCGTCGTATGCATCCCAACTGCGTGCGGCACGACCCGTTCCGCCGTACACCACGAGGTCGTCTGGTCGCTCGGCAACATCGGGGTCGAGGTTGTTCTGCAACATTCGATACGGAGCTTCAATTTGCCAGTTGGCACATGACAACTGGGTTCCGCGAGGGGCAACTACTGGGCGAGGTCCGGACATAAGGCTTCTAGTCTCGCCTATTGCCTAGCGTCGAGGCAATACGGCATGCGCCCGAGCAACCAGCCCCGGAATGATCGAATAGTCGCTTGCACTCATTGCCACCGCACCATCAATTCCAATTTCGGCACGCGCGCCAGCCAGTTCGGAGCGTGAAAATACTTCGAGTACCGCAGATTGCAGTGCACCGAATTCTGCAGTTCGCACTTTTGACACGTGCATTGGCGTGGCAGGCACAAGTGGTCCGTTCCCAATGACTCGCAAACCATGCGTTAACGCTGGACGATGTCGTTGCAGTAACTGAAAGGTGCCTGGGTCGATGGAAGCAAAATCGGCACGCTTGTCTTGCAAGAACTGCAAGCTCTTGGCATGTCCTTCGCTTTCGACATACGGAAGCACGTACCTGTCATCCGCGCCAACATCGCTTAGCGCATCGCCAAGGCTGCACCACCCGCTCAAACTTTGCTGGTTGGTGATGACGGGTTGCATTCCACCCACATCGCTCAGTGATGCAATGTCGAGTTCTTCTCGCGCGACAATCACCGTTCGATACCAACCACGATCATCGCTAATGCCTGACCATTTCAACGTGGCGACGATGTCTACGTAATCATGCAGATCTTCCACAAATGGCAACCCACAAGACTGACTAAACAATGTTGAGTCTTCTTTCCACATCCGCATCAAATCGGCATGAATGGAGCTTTCAGGGAATGCCACTTGCGAAGATTCGCCTAGCTTGGAGAACGCTTCGCTGAGTGCGACAAGTATCGCCTTCGTTGAAGCCTGAACTTCTGGGAAGTCATACATCGGCAGCGAATTGCTGCGTGTCATTTAGTCGGCCGCAACAAATTTTGCTTTGGCAAACACTGCACGCACTCGGTCTTCAAAGTGCTCAAGAGGCAATGTGTCGTAGTTCGGGTCAAATGCTTTCTGATCCCACTCGTCGGCAAACTTTGCTGCCAGGTCGTATGCAGGGTGTCCTTCGTGCTTCTTGCGAGCATCAGGGTTCATGCCGAAGTGACCGTAGTAGTGCTTGCCCTGAAAATCTTGATGCGCCTCAATCATGAAGTGCACTTCAGGACGCACGTATGGCTTCAAAATTGCGGCAGCAATTGCCGGATGGTTTGGCACGCTGATTGCCTTGCCAATGTCGTGACATAACGCGGCAACCACCACTTCATCGTCTGCACCTGCGCGCTCTGCCATGGTGGCGGTTTGCAATGCGTGCGTGAGTTGATCGGTGACGAAACCATCAATGATCGTGTCCATGCCACGCAGCATGTTCAAAATTCCTTCGGCTACTCGCGGTTGGTTCTTCGCGGTCTCGGCACCAATGTTGAGCCACTCTTCTTTTGTCGACACATCCATACTGGTGAAGGTTGCATTAGCCATGCACATAGTTCACCAGTGATTAGCCACCGAGTCAAGCGAAGACAGGATGTGGGGCGCTTTAGGCGTCGACGCGGTCGCCCGCAAGGCGCTTGCCCACTTTTTGCGTGCGAGCCATCTGCTTGAAGATGTTCTCGCGTGCACGCTCGGCCTCATCGCTCAGGCCAGTCACTTCTTCCAACTTCCAGTGGCGCCTAATGCACGGTTCAAGAATTTGGTCGTGGTGAATGAGCAAGTCGTAAATGCCAACTTTGGCAACGGCCTTTGAAATGCGATCGAAGTCTGGAATGCCAAGACCAGGCATTGCAAACGTGCTTACTGCACGGTCAAGACCAAGCACTGTTGCCGACGGATCAATTTCAAATGCTGCAGCAGTGAGGTCGCGATAGAACAAGTAGTGCAAGTTCTCGTCATTACCCACACGCGACATGATGTCGGTGCCAA
>Ga0255063_1000516_pt1 | contig 9674 bp, 8 predicted proteins | sample Colum_Cont_RepA__3_FD_188458 | JGI IMG/M metagenome (GOLD analysis project Ga0255063, IMG submission 188458) | Freshwater microbial communities from Columbia River, Oregon, United States - Colum_Cont_RepA_0h | ecosystem: Environmental > Aquatic > Freshwater > River | place: USA: Oregon | collected... | reverse complement strand
GGCGATGTGCGGGCCTCGCGCGTCACATCGATCACTTTGAGATCGAGTGCACTGCGTTCCTCTAACAACTTGGCAGTGGCTTCAAGCAGGCGAGCGCGTGTCTGGGTTGCCCTCGTGCCGATCACTCGGCCGTCAGTTGCTTGCACTTTCGTTCCCATTGGTCGAAACCTCAGTGAGGTTCTCTCAGGACGCTCCGTACACCGGTGCTGGTGCCGGTCCAGTGCTCAGCAGATCAGCAACCACCGACGTGATTTCTTCCGGTTCATAGCGGGCTCCTTTGTCGAAGGACACTCCGTGTTGCCAACCATCACACAAGTTCAATTCGCCACCGGCTATCTCGAATGCACGCCCGCTCACGGTGCATGCCGAGCTTCCGAGCCAGACAACCAAAGGCGAGATGTTCTCCGGCGCCATCTTGTCGAAACCACTGTCTGGCTTCTTCATCATGTCTGCGAATGCTTCTTCTGTCATTCGGCTACGTGCAGACGGGGCAATGGTGTTCGCGAGAATGTCGTATCGAGCCAGTTCTGCGGCGGCGACGATAGTGAAGGCTGCGATTCCTGCTTTGGCAGACGAGTAGTTGGCTTGTGAGACGCTGCCGAACAGGCCTGCTCCTGAAGAGGTGGTGACAATGCGTGCGTCGCGAGCGCGACCAGCCTTGTGTTCTTCGCGCCAATAACCGATGGCATGACGGACGGGGCAGAAGGTTCCTCGCAGGTGGACCTTCATAACGGCGTCCCATTCTTCGATGCTCATGTTGACGAGCATGCGGTCGCGCACGATGCCCGCATTGCACACCAATGAGTCGAGTCCGCCGAAGTGGTCGACTGCCTGTTTGATCATGCGGCCAGCACCTTCCCAGTCACTCACATCGTCGCTGTTGACTACTGCCTCTCCGCCGGCGGCGATGATGTCGTTCACTGTCTCTTGTGCAGGGCTGAGGTCGGCCCCTTCACCGGTGAGTGATGCACCGACATCGTTCACCACGACTTTGGCGCCCGCTGCAGCGAATGCCAACGCATGTGCCCGTCCGATACCGCGTCCGGCACCAGTAATGATGACGACTCTTCCGTCACAGATTCCCATGTTGTCCCTCCAGTTGTTGTAGATCTAGTTCACCGTTTGACCGATGGGGTGTCACATTGCTGCAGCTATTGCATCAGCGTGATCGTCGCTGTTGCCAAAGTGGGTGTCGAGCACCGTTGCGCGCTTCCAGTAACGCTGTGCATTCACTTCCCATGTGAAACCCATGCCACCGTGAACCTGAATACCGGTCTTGCCACAGAAGATGGCTGCATCACCAGCGAGCATCTTTGCGACACGCACCGTGTGTTCTGCGTCATCTTCACCCTTGCCCTCCAGGTTCACCGCCGCTGCGTACATCGCTGAACGTGCAACTTCAGCACGTGTCAGCATGTCGGCACACATGTGTTTGACTGCTTGGAATTGTCCGATTGGACGACCGAATTGTTCGCGGCCCTTCGCATATTCGACTGCAAGATCGATAGAGGCGAAGGCAACACCTACTTGCATCGCTGCAGTGAGAAGAGTTCCTTCAAGTCGAAGAGCTCGCGCAGCATCACCACTGAGAACCAACTCGCCGCCCGCTGTCACTGCGTGAGCCACGCGAAGCGGCGTGAGCGGTTCGACAGGTCGTTCGACTTTGTCGGTCGGCAGTGCATCGGGGGCCATGCGACGCAGTCCGCTTGAATCGAGCAGTAGTAACACGTCGAGGTCGTCTGCATGTTCGATGACCGTGACCGGCTCTGCAACCTCAGAAAGACCAACAATCGTGTCGCCCGATGCGGCACCGGCTTCGGATAGGTGTGTGGCGGCGAGATACGTAGCAACGAGTGGTCCTGGGACCAACGCACGACCAAGTTCTTCAAACACCAGCGCTGCGTCGCTGACGCCGAACCCGTCGTTTCGCAGAGAGAACACTCCCATGTCGGCGATGTCTTTCCAGGCGCTGCGTTCAATGCGACCGTTGGCTGCCTCGATCTCGTGGAGCGTGTCAAAGGGAAAACGACCTTGGCAGAAGGAGCGAACGCCTTCCTGAAGTGCCAATTGGTCGTCGGTCGGCCAGAAGTCCATATCAGCGATCCTTCGGTAGTCCGAGCACGCGCTCTGAGACGATGTTCTTCTGCACCTGTGACGTGCCGGCGGCGATACCAATGGAGAGCGCGTGGATGCGACCCTTCACGTGCTTGCCCGTGGGAAGTCCAGACATGTCGTCGAGCGACAATGATGCACGATCGAGCAGGCGCATTGAGATGTCGCCGAGTTTCTGGCGCAAGTCGGTGTAAGCGACTTTGAAGACGTTGCCACCGGCCCCGACCAATCCTTTGCGTTGTGCCTCGCTGATGTTGCGTTTGGTGAGTGCCCAAAGCGCGTCGAGTTCCCCGGAAAGATGAGCGAGGTCGCGGCGCAACCCAGCGTCTTCCCATGCCGTTGATCCGTGACGCGTGACTTTCTTTGCGAGGTCGGTGAGGTCGCGCACGAGTTCCATCGACTGCAACATCTCACTCACGAAGGCCGTGCCACGTTCGAATGCAAGAGTCACCATGGTGACGCGCCATCCGTCATTTTCGTCACCAACTCGGTTCTTGACAGGTACGCGCACTTCGTCGAAGTACACCTCGCAGAACTCAGTGGAGCCTTCCATCGTGCGTAACGGGCGGATGTCAATGCCGGCCGCCTTCATCGGAAGGATGAGCCATGTGATGCCCTTATGTTTCGGTGCGTCCGGGTCGGTGCGCACCAACATCTCGCAGTAGTCGGCGGTGTGTCCGAAACTGGTCCAGATCTTCGAACCGGAGATGACGTAGTCATCGCCATCACGGAAGGCGCGACAACGCAAGCTTGCAAGGTCACTGCCTGCACCGGGCTCACTGAACCCTTGGCACCACACGTGCTCGCCCTTTAAAATTCCGGGAAGGTGATATGCCTTCTGTTCGTCTGTTGCTTCAGCGATGAGTGTCGGTCCGGCGTGCAGCAAACCGACAAAGTTCATGCCGACATATGGTGCACGCATGCGCTCGGTTTCTTCCAAGAAGATCAAGTGTTCGGTCGGGGTCGCACCGCGTCCGCCAAATTCTTTCGGCCAGTTGATGCCGGCATATCCGGCATCGAACAACATGCGTTGCCATCCGGTGTCCCAGGCGCGACGACCTTCCCAATCATTTCGGTGCGGTTCTGGTGGCACTGACGGAAGCACCTCGCGGAGCCACGCCCGCAGTTCTTCCCGGAAGGCCAATTCGGAGTCTGTATATCTCAGGTCCATGCGCGCCTGACATTATCTGACGAACCGTCAGAAAGTAGAAGTAGCGCGGTTGAGGGTCAGATAGTGTGCCCGTGAACAGGCTCTAAAGGAGGCTTCGTGTCGGCAGTGACTCGTGACGACATCGTCAACACTTCACGTCAGGCCGAAGAGGCCGGTGCTCGCTTCAAGAATCAGCGGTTGACAGTTGGCGACACCCACGTGGGCCCTCTCTCGCACCTAGCCAAAGAGCGCGAGTATCTCCGCTCGCTTACATGGGAACACTTCACTGTCACACCACTTGGCGCCACGGTCGGCGCCGTCATCGGCAACATTGACATCACTACGTCGTTGTCCGATGACGTCATCAGCGAGATCCGCAGAGTACTCGCTGCGTACAAGGTGATCTTCTTTAGGGATCAGCCGCTCACTCCGGAGCAGCACGTGGCATTCGCCCGGCGCTTCGGAGAACTCGAGCTACATCCATTCTTGACGTCCAACAGTGACATGCCCGAGTTGGTGCGCTTTACCAAGTCTGCAGAAGTTGGTGGCTATGAGAACTTATGGCACCACGATGTGACATGGCGCGAAGTGCCTTCGATGGGTGCGATTCTTCATGCACTACAAGTTCCTGAGTCTGGTGGCGACACGTTGTTCTGCGACATGTATGCGGCATACGACGGACTTCCCGACGATGTCAAGGAACGTATCGAGAGCATGACAGCCACCCACGATTTCATGCCGTCATTTGGTCGGAACGTGAAGGACCCCGAGATGCTCGAGAAGCTCCGCCTTGAGTACCCGATTCAACATCATCCTGTTGCACCGACTCATCCTGTGACTGGGCGTCGCTATCTCTATGTCAACCGCAACTTCTGCACTGGCTTTAATGGACTCGAACACGAAGAAGGCATGAAGTTTCGCGATTACCTCAGTCGGCAGTCGGACATTCTCGAGCTTCAATGTCGATTTCACTGGCAGAAGGATTCAGTCGCCTTCTGGGACAATCACGCGGTGCAGCATTACGCCGCAAGTGACTATTGGCCTGATATCCGCATCATGGAACGCGCGAGTATCGTCGGCCACAAGCCGTTCCGCTGACACTTCATGCAAGCAGGCGACTAACCGCAGCGTCAAGATCAGTTGCAACGTTCAATTCCTGCCGTGCTGAGTTGGTAGGGGTGCTACCAGTTAGTACGAGAGTAAATCGACATCCGAGGGTTCGGGCGAACGCGCCATCTGTGTCGATTCGATCTCCAATCATCACCATGTGTTCGGCAGCGATGTTGTTCGTCATGTGAGCAACGAGGCGCGCCATTGGTTCATGCGGCTTTCCTGCCACCGTGGCAGTTGTCTCCGATGCGCACTCGATCGCGGCGAGAATCGAACCACCACCCGGAATTGGCCCCTCAGAAGTGGGGTACGTGGGGTCAGAGTTAGCTCCGATAAGTGTCGCGCCGCCGCGCACTGCGGTCGCGGCCCGGCGCATGATGTCCCACGTGAACTCGCGGTAAAAACCAACCACGACGGCATCGAATCGACCGTCAGGCTCAGAGGAGAGATGCGGCGTGACGACGTGAGCACCGCGGCCAGCGACAGCTTCGCGAAGACCTTCACCACCGCACACCAACACACGCATTTCGGGCTCGACGAGAAGCGCCGCTGCTTGTGCGCTGGAGACCACATCGCCACGGGCTTCAATTCCGACAGCGCTGAGCGCTGCGTACTGTTGTTCAAGAGTTGAAAACGAGTTGTTGGTGACGAACAGAACTCGTGTGCCGGCATTGCGCGCACGTTGTATGGCGTCGACAGAACCTGGAATGGGAGTATGTGCGAGCCAGACGACCCCATCGAGGTCGCACAGGATCACCTGCGGAGTCATCAGCAGACGATGCCACCATCAATTGTGAGAACTGAACCGGTGATGAACCGACCGTCGTCGGATGCGATGTATGCGAATGCCGATGCGATCTCTGACGGATCTGCAATCGCCACCGGCGACATGATTTTCGACATCAACGAGTAGTCAGCATCTTTTGGAAGATCGGTGAATGACTTCACGATGTTCGTCTTTGTGCCACCAGGTGCGACTGCTGCGACACGAATGTTCTTGTCACGGTATTCATAGGCCATCGAGCGGGTGAGCATGACGACCCCACCTTTACTGGCGCAGTACGCAGCACTCCATGGTTGGCCGATGAGCCCAGCGGTCGACGCGGTGTTCAGAATGATGCCACCACCTGCAGCAAGCATGTGGGGAAGCGCATAGCGACAGCAGTAGAACGTGCCATTTAAATTGACACTGAGAATGCGGTCGAAGTCCTCTGGTGATTCTTCGTGACTCCACTTGAAGTGTCCGATGCCGGCGATGTTCGCGAGTATGTCGAGACCACCAAGTTTGTCGACGGCGTTCGCGACCATCTTCTCGACAGCGCTTGAATCGGCAACATTGCAGTCCAACGCAAAAGCCGAACCACCGATTTCAGCAGCGGTGTCTGCCGCTCCGCGAAGGTCGACACAAGCGACTTTCGCTCCTTCGGATGCAAACTTGATCGCCGTCGCTTTGCCAATGCCCGAGCCGGCACCGGTGATGATCATTCGTTTGTTATCAAACCTGCCCATGTCTGTCTCCTTTATGCCTTGCCACCGAATTGAACCCGGAGGTCCTTCTTCAGCACCTTTCCACTGGGATTTCTTGGTAGAGATTCGAGTACTTCGAGCTGCTCGGGCACCTTGTGCATGGACAACTTCTGTGCCTTGAGGAATGTGACCATGCCCGCCAGATCGATCGCGGCGCCTTCTTTCAGCACCACGACCGCGCATGCACGCTCACCACTTGCATCATCGGGAAGTCCGATGACTGCAGCGTCAGCAATAGATGGGTGTGTGTACAGCAAGTCTTCGATTTCTTTCGCAGAGATGTTCTCGCCCTTGCGGATGATGATGTCTTTTAGCCGTCCGGTGATGCTGATGTAGCCGTCTTCGTCGATGACGCCGAGGTCACCAGTACGAAACCATCCATCTTCATCGAACGCTTCGACGTCGAGCGATGAGTCGAGATATCCCATGCAGACTTGGGGCCCTTTGACACGCAATTCACCCTCCACTCCGCGGGGAGTGTCCTTGCCATCCAACACGGTACGCACAAGCACATCGGGGCACGGGCGACCATCGGTCTCGGCCTTTTTTACGTCGGGATCATCGACGTGCACCATTATGTTGATCGGGCTCTCAGTGAGTCCCCAGCCGTTGATGAGTGGGGCACCAAACGTTTCCATCATCTCGAAGTGCAGTGGCTTAGGCTTTGCTGCACCGCCACCATTGAAGATGCGCACATCAGGGAACAACTTCTCGCCCTTCGGCAACTGGCGCTGTTTGTTGAGATACATCAACCAGAACGCGGTTCCAGCACCGGCACACGTGACACCGTTCTTGCCGAGCCACTCTGGAGTTTGGTCAGCAGCGAAGGTCTCAACCATGAGCAACTCCACGCCGGTCTGCATGGCATTAAACATCCACACCAGTCCACCAACATGGGTGATGGGGAAGACAACTGCTGCCTTGTCATCAGGACCAACTTCCATGCTCCATTGCATGCCCGTGTTTGCCGCGCTCATCGAACGGTCACAATGCTTCGCACCCTTCGGGTCGGCAGTTGTACCCGACGAATAAAACAACCAGCGCAACGCTTCAAATTTCGGGCTGAAGGGCGGAAGTGTTGACGGGTCACCCTCGGGAAGATCGGGGTCGGCAACGAGAATTCTTGTGCCGAGTCCTTCTACTGCTTCACGCGCCATCGGTGGATATTCGAAGCCACGGAACATGTTTGGCACAACCATCAATTCGCAACCACTTTGTCGGGCGATGAAGCCCACTTCGCGCGTACGGTAGATGGGAAGAATCGGGTTCTGGATGGCACCTAGACGCGAGAGAGCACCAGTGAGAACTAGTGCTTCTAATCGTGATGGCAAGATCCAAGAGACGCGAGAGTCTTCGCGCACCCCAATGTCGTGCAGACCGGCTGCGACTCGCAGGCACCAATTACGAAAATCTCCGTACGTGAGTGTTCGACCTGCTTCGTCGATGGCCATGCGTTTCCCCGGGGTCGCTGCGGCGCGTTCTTCGACGAGTTCCCACAGGGTCTTTCCGGTCGTGTCGATGAGTCCCTCTATCGCTGCCACTCGGCTGCCTCCTTGTCTGCAAGCGGTTGAAGTTGCTTCTTGTCTACTTTGCCGAGCGAGGTCAGCGGAAGTTCGGGCACACAGACCAGCACGTCTGGGGCCTTGTAGCTGGCGAGCGATGCTCTGATGTGGTCGCGCACAGACTCCAACGTGAGAGTTCTTCCCTGACGGGCAACTGCGAAAAGCACACCGATCTCTCCGAGGCGGTCATCGACGCTTGCTCCCACGACGGCTGCTGCGGCGATGTCTGGGTGAGTTCCAAGATGATTTTCGACTTCAACGGGGTACACGTTGTAGCCACCGCGGATGTACATCTCGGTGTTGCGCCCGACGAGGTGCAAGTTGCCCTGAGTGTCAACAAAACCCAAGTCACCGGTGATGAGGAATCCATCTGATGTGAACGCTTCAAGGGTTCGTTCCTCGTCTCTCCAGTAGCCGCGCATCATCGCTCGACTACGCAGTTGCACGACACCCACCTCATCCTCGGCACACGTGTGCCCGTCCTCTTGGACGAGGCGTAGCTCGACAGTCGCACTCGGCTTACCGACAGTGCTGCAAATGGTGTCGATGTCGTCGTTGATACTCGTTCCTGTCGACACGCATGCTTCGGTGCTGGTGTAGCGAGCGAGCACATTACAGCCGAGTTTCTCACGCATCTCGATGACCAGCTCCGGTGGAATGCGTGCTGCTCCGATGCCGGCGACCCGGAGATGGCTGACATCGGTGTCGGCGAATCGGGGATGATCAAACATCATGCGGTACTGCGTAGGCACGCCTTGGCTGACAGTCACGCGCTCGTCGTTGATCGCCGCTAGTGCACCCTCGGCGGTCCAGGGGGACGGAACTATGACAGTGGTGATGACATGCATGAGTTCGTCCCACAACCTGGTCATCGCGCCGACATGTGCAAATGGAAGTGGTGAGAGCCGCCGATCTCCGACATGCGAGAGATCGCCTGCACCACCAGTCATTGCCTCCAAGCAGCGATGGTCGAACCACGCCCCCTTTGGGTATCCGGTTGTTCCGCCGGTCCACACAATCGCAAGTGGGTCGTCATGTGAGAGCTGCACTCGACGACGAAACGGATCGCCACCCGAGGTCTCAGGCAATGGTCCATCAAAGATATACACCGGGTTCGAGCGATTGATTATGTGGTCGACCTCGCCTTGCCCGTAACGCGGGTTGATGCCAGTGGCGATTGCACCCGCGCGAGTAATTGCTTGGTACGCGACCACATAGTCGATGCAGCTCGGAAGACGAATCCCGACGACGTCACCTTTCTTCACACCTTTTTCAATTAGCCATCCGGCGAGTGAATCGGCGCGAGTGGCCCATTCAAGAAACGTCATGCGCAATGTCGAGCCGACCGATACTGGTTGGACGTACGCCTCAATTTCCGGTGCGACTTTCAGCACCTCGTCGAAGAGGTCGAGCAAGTTCTCGAAATCACCACGAATGGGAGAAGAAGGAACGGGCATGAGTTGAATCTGAAATTGTCAGGTGTGTTCGAGATGCGACGTCTAGAACGACAAGACACCGCGTGCGACGGCACCGGTTTCCATTTCGTGGATCGAGTCTTGCCACTTGTCGATCGGTCGTACAGCCGTGACGAGTTCGTCGAGCAGGACTTGTCCTGTGCGGTACAAGTTCATGATGTAGGGGAAGTCGCGATGCGGCGACGAGCTGCCATATCGACAACCAATGATGCCGCGGTCCACTTGCGTGAGTCGGCCGTACAGGCCCTTGAACTCGGCGGTCTGCGAGGCGACGCCGATGACGACGACGTTGCCTTCCCACTCGAGTGACTCGAGTGCGTTCCACGTGACGGTCGGGTGGGCGACACAGTCGAATGCCCAGTTGACGCCACCGGCATTGAACGGTCCACGAACCGCAGATTCGCTGGCTGGGCAGATCTGGGTAATAGCGTCGACGATGTCTTCGCGCTTGCCGTCTAGAAAGTGCGTGGCACCAAACTTGCGAGCAAGCGCCTCTTTCTCTGGAACAGTGTCGATGGCGATGATTTTTTCTGCGCCTTGCACTTTCAATGCCTGGATGACGTTCAGCCCGACTCCACCGACTCCGAACACAGCTGCGCTTTGACCACGCTTCACGTTCGCACGGTTGAACACCGCACCCATTCCGGTGATCACGCCGCAACCGACGATTGCTGCAGACGACAACGGCACGTCGTCGGGAAGCTTGACGCATTGGATGTCGCGAATAACTGTTTGTTC
>Ga0255063_1000507_pt1 | contig 9746 bp, 7 predicted proteins | sample Colum_Cont_RepA__3_FD_188458 | JGI IMG/M metagenome (GOLD analysis project Ga0255063, IMG submission 188458) | Freshwater microbial communities from Columbia River, Oregon, United States - Colum_Cont_RepA_0h | ecosystem: Environmental > Aquatic > Freshwater > River | place: USA: Oregon | collected... | reverse complement strand
ATTCAAGGATCAGTTCCGTACCGGTTGGCGCAATCTCAGCCGACAGAAGCTACGCACGACTCTCACCATTTTTGCAATCGTTATCGGCGCTGTGTCTGTAACGGTCATGCTCTCCTTGGTCACAAGTGCCAAGGGATTTCTCATGTCATCGTTCGAGAAGACGGGCGAGGATCGGCGCGTCATCGTGACACCCGTGACCGGGCTCAGCTACGGCGATGCCCGTTGGCAGACGTGGAGTGACGGAACCGGGAAGAAAATCGATGATGCGGCAATCACCGCACTTGCGGCAGTTCCGGGTGTCACGTCAGTAACGCCAATTGTTGGGGCCCAGTACTACGACTCGGCCAGGTCTGCTACTACAGAAGTGTCTATCTCTAACTCGTTCATGCTTGGTTATCTCGCGAACGGTTCGGTCATGCGAGATGTCACACACGGTCGTGCGCTCGAGGCGTCCGACGACAGTGGTGGAGTGCTTGTTTCTCGCAGCATTGTGGAGAATCTCGGATTCAAAGACAACCTTGAAGGGGCAATCGGTCAGAAGATCAGACTGAAGCCGCGCAAGGACTTCTCCGAGATGATGAAGGACGTCGAAGTGACGATTGTCGGCATCATGTTTGCCGACGGTGACGCCATCGATATGACTCTCAAGTTTGCACTCGACACCTCGCCCGTCTTTGAGCGTTGTGATGGGGGTGGACCCAACACTCAGCCGACGTGCACGAAGGAATCTGATGTATTGCGCAATGGATATCCGGCTGCATACATCAACATCGAGAATAAGGACAATGCTGACGTCATCGTCGACGAGGTGAAGAAGTTGGGTTACGGCGGTGCTGCGGGCCAAGAAGAAATCAACTCCCAGTCCCAAGCCTTCACGATTCTTGGTGCGGTACTCGGTGGCATTGGCGGTATCGCCTTGCTTGTCGCTGCCATCGGAGTCATCAACACCATGGTCATGGCGACTCTCGAACGCACTCGTGAGATTGGCATCATGCGCGCGACCGGCGCAACAAAGAGCACGGTGCGCAGCTTGTTTACCGTCGAAGCGGGTGTACTGGGGTTCATGGGAGGATTGTTCGGAATCGTCTTGTCGTTCGGAGTCGCCATTTTGTTGAACGGCGTGTTGAATCAGCAGCTCGAAGACGGTGGAATCTCTGAACGCAACATCATCACCATCCCACCGCAGATCTCGATCATCGTCATCTTGGTGACCACCCTTATCGGCATGGTGGCAGGTCGATTGCCAGCGCGTCGGGCGGCCAACCTAGACCCGGTCGAAGCACTGCGTTACGAGTAGCCCTGAACACAGTTCACGCTGTGTTCACCTTGTAGTCCCTTTATCTCCAAGGTCCGTTCAGAAGCCCTAGTTACTTTCACGTGCGTCGGTAACCGCCGACACGATTCACACAGTGAAAGGAACCTGGATGAACTCCAAGGGTCACACCCTCCGAAAGTCAATTGTCGGAAAAATCAGCGTGGCGGCACTCGTCGCCTCGGGTCTTGTCGCATTCGCGGCATCACCAGCTTCTGCAGCAAAGTTGAATGACAGCTGCAAGCGAAAGGACCTCTTCGAGGTCGAGAACGTGAGCGGCACGTACCTGCGTTGCATGGTGAAGCCCGGGTCGTCGCTGCATGCGAAGAAGCCGAAGAAAGCCGAGTTCACTTGGCAGAAGATCAACAAGAAGCAGTTCGACTACGGCAAGAACAAGACGTCTTCCGCCATTCGCATGGATGGCTCGAGCACGGTGCAACCACCTCAGGTAAGGCGACTGTCTCAATTGGTATCTCTGGTACTGGCGGCGGTTTCGAGAAGTTCTGCAAGAACGAGACCGATATTTCGAACGCTTCTCGCGCAATCAACGCAACCGAGGCCGTTAACTGCGCCAAGGCTGGCGTGACGTACACCGAGATCATCGTGGCGAATGACGGCCTTGCTGTCGTGGTTAACCCGAAGAACTCGCTCACGTGCATCAAGATGACCGAATTGAAGGCCATGTGGGCGCCGGGAACAGGTACTTCTGGTCCGGGGAAGGCGACACAGTGGAGTGACGCCATTCCAGGCAACACCACAGGTGCACTCAAGCTCTATGGCGCCGGATCTGACTCGGGAACGTTCGACTCGTTCAACACTTTTGTTCATGGAAGGTCCACCACAAGCCGTACCGACTACCAGGCAACTGAGAATGACAACGTCACGGTTAAAGGTGTTGCCGCTGAGTTGGGTGCAATCGGGTACTACGGATTGTCCTATGCCGAAGAGAACGCCAAGCTGAACAAGGCCCTTCAAATCGACAACGGTAAGGGTTGCGTTGCTCCGAAGATCTCAACGGTGCAAGACGGAACGTATGCAATGGCTCGACCGCTGTACATCTATGTGAAAAAAGCAGCAGTTGCAAAGTCTCCGGTCATCCGCGAGTTCGTCAAGTTCTACTTGGACAACGCCGACATCATCGCTGCTGACGCACTGTTCGTGCCGCTGACCAAGGTCCAGGTCAACACAGCTCGCGGCGCCGTCAACGCGATCTGACACTGAAGTAATCACCGCCGACTGCCGGGGAAGTCTGTAACGGGCTTCCCCGGCACGGCATGTACGAGGGGGAACATGGCAAGTACTTTCACCACAGAGCCAACAGAGTCTGGCCCGCTTTCACCGTTGGTCGACCTGTTGCCATCTGGCCAAAAGCGCCGTCAACAGACCTACGAACGCATCATTCGCGTTGTCCTCACGATGGTTGCCTCTGTCGCGGTCGTCATCACATTGGGTGTCGTCGCGTCGCTTGTGCAGCCGACGTATCAATTCTTTCAAGAGGTACCTTTCGGTGACTTCTTTGGCTCGACGAAGTGGTATCCACTATTCGATCCACCTGGGTTTGGGGTGTGGCCTCTCGTCGTCGGAACCTTCATGGTCATGGTTATCGCCACGCTTGTCGCAGTTCCGGGTGGCCTTGCAACGGCATTTTTCCTTAACCAATACGCCTCTGATCGAACTCGTCGTTACCTGAAGCCGATTCTCGAAATTCTCGCTGGAATCCCAACCGTGGTCTTTGGTTTCTTCGCGGTCACTTTCGTGTCGCCAAATGTCGCGCAGAAGATTTGGCCAGTTGGTGAAGTGGGCTTCTACAACGCCCTCAGCGCTGGTTTGGTCGTCGGCATCATGATCCTCCCGATGATGACGACACTTGCTGAAGACGCGATGGCGAGCATTCCGCGCTCGCTGGTTGAAGGTGCCTACGCACTTGGCGCAACACGTCGCGAGGTATGTACGACAGTGATCTTCCAAGCTGCACTGTCTGGCATCATCGCTGGTGCTGTCATTGCGATTTCGCGAGCTATCGGTGAGACCACGATTGTTCTTCTTGCTTCTGGTTCGAATGCCGAATTCACTTTCAACCCGGGTCAGGCAATGCAGACACTTGCTTCCTTTATCGGTTTTGCTGGCATCGGTGACCAACCAACTGACTCAACGGGTTATCGCACGATCTTTGCGGTTGGCTCACTGCTCTTCATCGTCACCTTCGTGTTGAACATGGTGAGCATCCGCATCGTGCGCAAGTTCAGGGAGGTGTACGAATGACCGTCCATATGGTCTCCGACCCAACAACATTGGCTTCAACAGTCTCTGGTGGGCGTAAGTCAAGAGACGTCATTTTTCTCATCGGCCTCTGGGTCGCAATGTTGCTGTGCACGGCCACATTGCTCACACTGCTCGTCGACACTTTCGTCACTGGACGATCCAAGCTCACATGGGCGTTTCTCTCCGGACACCCCGACCCGTTCCCGGAAGATGCCGGCATTCAGTCAGCGATTCTTGGTTCGCTCTGGGTCGTCATTCCATCTGGTCTTGGTGCCTTGTTCGTGGCAATTTGCACGGCGATCTATCTTGAGGAGTACACGCGTACCGACTCGCGTATTCAGAAGTTCATCAACTTGAACATCCAGACATTGGCCGGCGTGCCGAGCGTCGTGTTTGGCATCCTCGGACTCGCTTTTGTTGCACGCGGTCCGCTGTCATGGGGTTTCACGGTGGGCACTGCAGCGATGGTGCTCGGAATGATGATTCTTCCGGTCATGATCGTTGCGGCTCGCGAAGCAATTCGTGCTGTTCCAAGCTCACTTCGAGAAGGCTCGATGGCGTTGGGTGCGACAAAGTGGCAGACCATCAGGCGCCAGGTGGTGCCCGCAGCTGTTCCAGGAATTGCGACAGGAAGCATTCTCGGCGTGTCTCGAGCGCTCGGCGAGTCCGCACCGCTGATCATGCTCGGGGCGCTCGCATATGTCACCTTCAACCCGTCTGGTTTCGGTGACTACTACACGGTCATTCCTCTCATGATCTTCAAATACGCGACTGAGGCACAGACAGAGTTCCAGGTGTCTGCGGCCGCTGCGATCATCGTGCTTCTCGTCATGATGTTCGCCCTCAACTTCTTGGCAATAGTCATTCGAGACAGGAGCAGAAAAGCATGGTGACAGCATCAGCACAAGACAACTTCACGACTGGGGTGGTCGGTAACACACATCTCGGATCAGCAGAATCGGCAACGTCGCGCCTGGTAGGGCGAGATGGGCAGAACAAGCAGATTGTCATGGAGACTCGCGACTTGACCGTGTACTACGGGCAGTTCTGTGCCGTGCGTGATGTGACGCTGTCTGTCGCGCGCAGTGAGATCACGGCGTTCATCGGGCCTTCTGGGTGCGGCAAGTCGACGATTCTCCGCAGTCTGAACCGTATGAACGACCTCATCCCGTCGGCACGGGTGACGGGCAAGGTCATCTATCGGGGCATTGACCTTTATGGCACGCTTGCCGATGCCGGTGAAGTTCGTCGGCGCATTGGCATGGTGTTCCAGAAGCCGAACCCGTTCCCAAAATCCATTTACGAAAACATTGCATTCGGGCCGAAGGTGAACGGAAAGCCGTCCCGCAGCGAGCTTGACGGCATCGTCGAGGATTCACTGAAGCGAGCGGCCTTGTGGGATGAAGTCAAAGACCGCCTGAAGTCATCTGCACTAGCTCTGTCAGGTGGTCAGCAACAGCGTCTATGCATTGCGCGCGCGATTGCAGTGAGGCCTGATGTGCTTCTGATGGACGAGCCATGCTCAGCTCTCGACCCGATTGCAACAGCTCGCATCGAAGACCTCATGCAGGACATCAAGAGGGACTTTCCGATCGTCATCGTCACCCACAACATGCAGCAGGCATCACGAGTGAGCGACAAGACGGCCTTTTTCAGTACCGAACTGAATGCCGACGAGAATCGCCCGACTGGTGTGCTCGTCGAGTGTGACAAGACGTCGTACATCTTCTCGACCCCCACTGACGAGCGGACTCTCAATTACGTGTCCGGTCGCATGGGCTGAACCACGGTCTTCCCCCCTCGGAAGTAGAGATGGCTCGGTGCGAAAGCGCCGGGCCATCTTGGTTTTATGAGGTGGTGCCAGACTGATGTTGTGACGAAAGTTGAAGTGACCAACCCCGCGACGGGTGCAGTCGTCGGACATGTCGACAACACCTCGGCCGAGGCGTGCCTCGCAGCCGTGGAACGCGCACACGATGCATTCACCACATGGCGGCGTGTGCTGCCACGTCAGCGGGCCGAGATATTGCGTCGCGCCTACGACCTGATGATGGCCGAGCAGCAATCCCTTGCAACTCTGATCGTGCAGGAGAACGGCAAAGTGTTGTCTGACGCGATGGCTGAAGTTGCATACGCGGCTGAGTTCTTTCGCTGGTTCAGCGAGGAAGCAGTGCGAATTGATGGTGATCTGCGACATGCGCCTAATGGTGAATATTGGTTCGCCGTCACCCGTGAGCCAGTCGGCGTGTCACTTCTCATCACGCCATGGAATTTCCCGGCAGCTATGGCGACACGAAAGATCGGGCCTGCACTTGCAGCTGGCTGCACCGTGGTGTTGAAGGCCGCAACAGAAACCCCGCTCACAGCATTCGCTATCGCCGACATTCTCTCTCGCGCCGGAGTGCCAGAAGGCGTGGTGAACGTAGTGACACCGGATCCGCCGGGTGAAGCGGTCGCTGCGATGTTGTCGAGCGGCAAAGTCAGAAAGTTGTCATTCACCGGTAGCACTCGGGTGGGCGCCCTATTGCTGGCTCAGGCGGCCAATCACATCATCAACTGTTCGATGGAACTGGGCGGCAATGCGCCGTTCATCGTGTGTGAAGACGCCGACGTCGACGCCGCAGTCGACGGGGCAATGCTCGCAAAGATGCGCAATGGGGGAGCCGCATGCACTGCAGCAAACCGTTTCTACGTGCACGAGAAAATTGCAGATGAGTTCGTAGGCAAGTTCACGGCCCGAATGTCTTCGCTGGTGCTCGGCAACGGCCTGAACGACGGCGTGACGCTTGGGCCGCTCGTGTCAAAAACTCAGCTACAGCGTGTCCTCGGTGCAGTTCAACAGGCCGTTGCCGAAGGAGCACACGTGCAGTGTGGTGGTCGTGCAGCTGACGACGGGTCGTTCGGCTACTACGCGACGGTCCTCACGAATGTGTCACCCACGGCCACGATCTTGAAAGACGAAGTCTTCGGACCAGTCGCACCGATTGTGGTGGTTGATGACATCGAACGTTCGATGGAGTTGTTCAACGGTGTCGAACACGGGTTGGTGGCCTATCTGTACACAGCAGATACGGCACGCGGTATGCGCCTTGCAGGGCAGTTGGAGACAGGAATGGTGGGCCTCAATCGCGGACTCGTCTCTGACCCCGCAGCTCCCTTTGGCGGGGTCAAAGCGTCGGGGCTTGGTCGAGAAGGTGCGCATGAAGGACTTCTGGCATTTCTTGAGACCAAGTATGTAGCCACCCAGTGGTGAGGGCCAGACTGTCGCCATGACAATGCATGTGACCCCTTCATCTGATGTTTCGGAGATTCCCGCAATGGTGACCGACGTTCGCGAGGCCTTCCGCTCCGGAGTCACGCGGCCCCTCGATTGGCGGCGCGGCCAGTTGAAGAAGATGATCGCTCTTCTCGAAGAAAATGAAGGTGACCTTCTTGAAGCACTTCGAATCGATCTAGGCAAGCCGGCAGCAGAAGGCTTCATCACCGACATTGCATTTGTCATTGGTGAGATCAAGATGATGCTGAAGAATCTGAACAAATGGAACAAGCCCGAACGCGTGTCGACACCGCTCGTCGCTTTGCCGGCAAAGTCGCGTCGTATCCCCGAACCAGTGGGCGTGGTGCTCGTCATCGCACCATGGAATTATCCGGTTCAATTGCTTCTGGTTCCGGTCGCTGGTGCAATTGCAGCAGGAAATGCAGTGGTCATGAAGCCGTCTGAAGTGTCGTCGGCTACGTCCGCAATCCTCACACGACTTGTGCCGAAATACCTCGACACACGTGCAGTGCGTATCGTCGAAGGTGCAGTACCCGAGACCACGGCATTGCTCGACCAGCACTTTGACCACATCTTCTACACCGGCAACGGAACAGTTGGTCGAGTGGTCATGAGTGCAGCGGCAAAGAACCTCACTCCCGTCACGCTTGAATTGGGCGGGAAGAGTCCGACTGTCATTGATCAGTCGGCCAATGTTCGAGTCGCTGCACGTCGAATTGCATGGGGTAAGTGGATGAATGCCGGTCAGACGTGCATCGCGCCGGATTATGTGCTCGTGCACCAAAAGGTTGCCGATCGTTTCATCGACGAGATTGGGAAAGCCATCACCGAGTTCTATGGCGATGACCCCCGTCAGAGCACCAGTTATGGACGCGTCGTGAGCGACCGACATTTCGCACGTCTATCCGCACTGATGTCGGGTGGAAAGGTCGCTATCGGCGGTCAGACCGTGGCAGACGACCGTTACGTCGCACCGACTGTTCTTGTTGATGTCGACGTCAACTCGCAACTCATGAGCGAAGAGATTTTCGGGCCACTGTTGCCAGTCATCACCATCGACTCGATTGGTGACGCTGTCGAGTTCATCGCGTCACGGCCACATCCGCTGGCCTTGTATGTGTTCGCAGAGAATAAGAGGGTCGTTGACCACGTGTTGGCAAATACCACTGCGGGCGGTGTCACTGTGAATGGCACGATCATGCACATCTCGAACCCGAGTTTGCCCTTCGGCGGAGTGGGTGAGAGCGGCATGGGTGCGTATCACGGCAAGACGAGCGTGCGTCAGTTCCAGCACATGAAGCCAGTGCTTGCCCGTGGTACGAAACTCGATCCGTCCCTTGCATATCCGCCCTACACGGAGAAAAAGATCAAGCTCTTCCGCAAGCTGCTCTGACGATTGTCAGAACCAGTTGAAGTTGATGACGTCACGGAACTTCGCCACTTTGATTGCTGTGTTTGCCCCATTTCGCTGTGGTTTTCAGCACAAGGTACTAATGCTGCGTAGTACTGTCTCCACCTGAATGAGCGATCAGACAGACACCCGTACCGCGTGGCTGAGCCCCGAACAGATCGCCGCAGTCCGCAGTCAGGTGCCGCTCATTTATGTCGATGCGGTCCCGGTTCGCACAGATCACAGCGGGGTCGTTACGCACGTGGGCCTTCTCCTGCGCCAGGCCGCCGACGGCAGCATCAGCCGCATGGTCGTGTCGGGCCGAGTGTTGTTGAATGAAACCATCCGCGACGCCCTCATGCGCCACCTCGAAAAGGACCTTGGGCCGATGGCCTTCCCCCGCGTTCCGCCCGAGCCGGCACCGTTCACGGTCGCCGAGTACTTCACCGATCCGTCGATTACCGGGTTCTACGACCCGCGACATCACGCCGTGAGTTTGGCCTATGTCGTTCCGGTGACGGGTGAGTGTCATCCCACTCAAGAGGCACTCGATCTTGCTTGGTTCACTCCGGCTGAAGCAGTGAGTGAAAAAGTCAAGGCAGAAATGACCGGCGGCGCTGACCGACTCATCCGTCTCGCGCTCGCGTCGGTTGGCCAGCTGCCGTAAGGCAGCGGCAGTCGACAACTCAGCTGCCGTAAGGCAGCGGCAGTCGACAACTCAGCTGCCGTAAGGCAGCGGCAAACAAAGTGTCGACATTTCTGTGACCTATTGCCGACATCGGTTAATAAACTTCTTCTACGATTTGGTGGTGCCAGAGGGTGACACCATTTATCGAGCAGCTGCTTCACTACGCACCGCTCTCCTTGGCCGTTGTATCGCCTCTTTCGACGCGCAGCGACTCGTCGGACCGTCACCGCAGATAGGTGCGGCGGTCGAAAATGTCGAGAGCCACGGCAAACATCTCGAGATCACCTTCGATGACGGAATCGTGCTTCACACGCACATGCGAATGACTGGTTCATGGCACCTCTACCGTCACGGTGAGCGTTGGCGTAAACGTCGCACCCAAGCTCGTGCCATCATCGAAACCGACGAATGGATTGCTGTGTGCTTCAACGCTCCAGTCGTCGAGACATACCGCGCATTCGATGCCCGTCGACATCCGCGCGCAGGGAAACTTGGTCCTGATCTGTGTCGTATGGACGCCGACCTGCATGAATGTGTCGCACGTATGCAGCACTATGACGACCCGTCCGCGACCATCGCTGAAGTGTTGCTCGATCAACGAGTCATGTGCGGAGTCGGCAATGTCTTTCGCTGTGAAGTGTTGTGGGCCAGTGGTGTGCATCCGTGGGCACCTGTGGGATCACTCCCGCAGTCGGCATGTCTTGACTTGGTGCTCACTGCAGCAGGTTTGTTGCGTGCGAACTTGAACAAGGTGCAACGAGTCACGGCCCCCGACGTGTCGGGAGGTCTAGCGGTATACGGCCGTAACGGACAAAAA
>Ga0255063_1000504_pt1 | contig 9806 bp, 2 predicted proteins | sample Colum_Cont_RepA__3_FD_188458 | JGI IMG/M metagenome (GOLD analysis project Ga0255063, IMG submission 188458) | Freshwater microbial communities from Columbia River, Oregon, United States - Colum_Cont_RepA_0h | ecosystem: Environmental > Aquatic > Freshwater > River | place: USA: Oregon | collected... | reverse complement strand
AGGCGGTTAAGCGACTATGGAGCCATCCTAGCCCACCTCCTACCAGCTTGTCAACCCCCCTAGTGAAGGGGACTAGGAGAGCTGAGCTTTTAAGTCGGCGACCTCGGATTTAAGTTCCTGAATAGCTTTTAGAAGCACAGGCACAAGCCGGTCATAATGGAAACCATCGAGTTCTCCAGAGCTGCTGTATGAACAAAAATCAGGACTGATCTGAACCGCGTCATCGGCAATAACGCCCCACCGCACCTCTGGCTGTGCTGTGTCGGCATAACTTCCATCGTCATTTCTGTGCCGATAGTTAAAAGTGACTACTTCTAAGTTGTTTATCCAATCGGCTGATGGGGCTGGCTGGATGTTTGTTTTAGCAGCGCGCGTGGAAGCGTTATACCCAACGTAGCCATTACTATCAATGTACAGAGCCTTTACGCTAGTGCTGATGCCAAGGTTGTAGGGGCCGTTTGTTTTTGTATTAAAAGCAAAGAATCCGTCGTTGCGAGCAACGAAGTTGGTTCCGCTAGCGCTGGTTGATACAAATGCGTTATCCGTAGATCCTCCGTTTGCGGTAAATGTAGCCCTGCCATCACTCCCAATCCTCAGCCGCTCTACTGGGCTACTGCCAGAGTCGGGGGTGGTGGAGAACACTAGCCTCCCTGGATAGTCACCCGATCCCCATGCCGCATCAGCCTCAGCAAGTATTTGTGCGCCTACACCACCGTCCTGGTTCCCAAAATCAATAAAGCCAAGATCAATTCCAGCAGCGTTAATTGAAGCGTTGGCTAATGCGCGGCGAAGAAACACCTCTCCGTCTTGCACCTGTAGCTTTGACGCCCCTTGCGCAGTAGACGTGCCAACTAAGAGCCTGCCCGAGCTGTCGATGCGGGCGCGTTCGGTGCCACCTGTATAGAATAGTGTTCCGCCAGATGCCGCACCTCGATCAGCTATAAGTAACTGACCGCTTGAATTAGTAAGAATAGAAGTAAATATATCCGTTCCACTAGGTGCTCCTGTATAACTATAGCCAATTCGGAATCTTTCGTTGCCTCCGGTAAAAGCCTGATATACGGCAGTTGTATTTCCACCGGAATCAAGCTCTAATTTTTGACTAGGCGAAGTAGAGCCAATCCCTACCGCTCCTCCCGCAGTGATATACATGCGGTAAGAACCGTTGGTAACTAAACCGAAAGCGTCGTTTGTTTCTGCTCCGGCGTAAGCATTTCCGCTAGCATCAACGCCAAACATGGCCTGACCCGAAGTGTTATCAACTCGCAGGTAGGTAGCGGAAGAATCTGCAGAACTGACGTGTAGCTTTTGCTGAGCACTCGAAGTCCCTATGCCCAGTCTCCCTGAGGAGTCAATCTTAGCTACTTGCGTAGATCCAACAAAAAAGCCATGTCCGTTTGTAGCTGCAGCGATATAGTCCATCTGGCCTGCGGACACGCCAAAGCCAAACTCATTTGAGCCATCCCAATAGACTTTTAACTTTGCGTTTGCACCGGCAGTGCTGCTATATGTACCACCAAGATCAATAGTAGTTGGTGTCGCAGTTGAGCTTGGAGTAGTTGCGCCCAAAGATAAGGCAAACCGAGGCACAGAGGTCCCCACGCCCACGAGCCCTGCCGATGTAATGCGCAGGCGTTCAAGGTTGTTGGAATAGAAAGTGGGGAAGTATGCCGCTACCGCTCCGTAGCGAACCTCACCAGTGCTGTGGTTTGCGCTTATTGACGCAGCAGTTGTATTGGTTGGGTTGTAATCAAGGCTGATTACAGAAGGGGCGCTTGTATCAGAACCTACTGAAAACTGACTGCTTGGAGCGCTGGTGTTTACTCCAATCTTGCCACTGCTGTTAATGAATAGGCGGCTAGTGGAATTAGTGCTGATGGCTACGCTGTTTGCCGCAGGTAGATAAACACCATTTGTAGGAACAGTGCTGCTGGTAGGGTTCAGGCTTGCACCAGTAACTGTCCCAGTTGTGGTTACATTCTGGCTGCCGAAATCAGGGCTGATCTTGGTGCCGGCGATTGCAGCACTGGCGTTTACGTCGGAGTTGACGATGGTGCCGTCAGCGATCATCGTGCTGGTGACAGAACCAGTATCACCAACAGTAACTACGTTGTTACCTCCTTTGGTAAGGCCGCCAGATACGGCAACATTACCTGAAGGATCAACAGTAAGACGAGCTGTGCCACCGGTAACCAACGCAAGCTCATCAGCGCCTGTGTGGGCAATACCAGTATTAGTATCACCATCAAAAGCGATAACTGGAGATGCTACAGACGTGCTATCATCAGCTCGGAGTTGTCCAGTAAGAGTGCCACCAGCTAGTTTCAGGTAACGAGTCTCAGCGTTGTTAGGGAAATAGTTCAACCAGTTCCAAGTCGGTCCAGTCGTGCTGTATTGCATACGAACACTAAGGCCGACATCACCAACAAATCCGGCAGGACGGTTTGCAAGAGGAGAAAAGCTTTCAATACCAGTTGAATCAGCTACTTCAATTGCATAGTTATTTGCAGGACTGCTAGGAATCCCGGCAACATTAGCGACAAGAACATATTGTAGTGAACTAGCGACTGCATTAAGAGCAGCAGTAGCGTTGGTACTGGCGGTGTTGGCCGTTGCAGTTGCAGCATTGGCCGTACTTAGAGCTGTATTTGCCGTATTAACCGCTGTCGTTGCATTGCTAGAGGCTGTGTTAGCCGTGGAGACAGCAGCACTAGCATTAGACGACGCTGTATTAGCAGTTGCAACGGCTGCAGAAGCATTAGAGCTAGCCGTGTTGGCTGTGCTGAGAGCCGTGTTGGCGGTCGTTACAGCGTTGCTGGCGTTGGTGGATGCAGTATTGGCTGTGTTGACTGCAGCTGTTGCGTTGGTGCTAGCGGTGTTAGCGGTAGAGACGGCTGCACTGGCGTTTGTGCTAGCTGTGTTAGCCGTAGCTACAGCCGCAGAAGCATTGGTCGAAGCTGTGTTGGCGGTACTGACAGCACTGTTGGCCGTGCTGATGGCCGTATTGGAGTTCGTTAGTGCAGTGTTAGCCGTAGTGTTGGCTGTTGCTGCATTGTTGGTTGACTCTTGGGTTACATACAGGTTCTGCGTGAAGTTCTCATTCAAGTCATTAGCACGAATGGCAGAGCCGGAATAGAACGTAGCCGGCAATGCGGTATCATCTGTTTGACGATAGATTCGAATAGCAGCCCCATTGACTGGAGCTGTATTAAACTGAATCGTTGTAGCATTGGCCAGGGTATATGCAGTTGTATTTGTACCGTTGACACTAACTTTAATGTCAGTGGTTTCAAGATATGGGAAAGTGAATGAATAGAGAACGGTTGAACCGTTCCCTGTATAAAGATTCTGAGTGACAGCCATTGCTTATGTCGTAATTGGTTAATGCGGGTGGCATTAGTAAGACATTGTTTGCTTCATGTCATCGAGGAATCTCTTAGCGCCGTCAACATCGCCAACTTGTAAGAAATTCTCAACGGTTTGATTTTGGTAAACCTTATTACGGATACCATCACGAGTAGAAACTTGAGCTTCGGCATAACGCATCGAAGAGCGTAGAGCAGCATCAAGATACATGTGAATGTTCTTAAAGCTCTCTACATCAGGCTTCAGGCCAAGATCTCTAGCTCTCTTGAACTCTTTACGGAAAGCTGCGCCTTCCTGAGTCTGCATAATACGTTGAATCTCACGTTTAAAGATCTGTTGTTTACCCATCATGCTGGTAACTTCAGAACGTTCTTCATTACTGTACTCAACACCGCGACCATTTGTCTTTAGTGTAGGACGTGCATCGTACTCAATATCCATCAAGAATTGCTTCTCTGGGGATATGTCACCACTTACCTTCCAAGGAAGATAGTTATTCCAGACACGTGCAAAAAAGTTGGGAGGTTCACCAACACGACCACCATCAATCCAGTCATGAGCATCAGGAAGAGCTTGTTTAAGGATTGGGTTACGGTTAGCAACAAGATCAAAGAAGTTGTTCTCTAATTCTTTTTTATTGGGTGTAATAAGACGACCAAACTCAGCCATCAAACTAGAGCCAGGCATTGCAGCAGAGCTAACAAAAGATGAGGTCCAACGGTTAATAGCACCAACATCACCACGTACAACATCATTGAGAGGCTCAAGAGCAGCCAACATTGACTTGTCGGTAATGGTAGCACTCAGAACAAAGCCAGCAGCACGTAGGTTCTCAGCCAACTCAGCAGAGTTAAGTGAATCAAAGTTATCCATGATGTTGGCAGTCAGGGCTACCCAATCACTAACACCAGGAATACCGTCATAACTTACCCAGCCACCGCCGGGAAGGCGAATAGAACGTGGTTGCCAATTAGCATCTCTACGAAGACGTTGCTTCTCTTTATCATATAAACCATCACCAGTGAGACGATCAGACATAAAGAGACCAACAGCACCCATAACAGCTAGGGTACCAATAGCCTTGCGTCCTTTGAGTTCAGCACGTACTGTGGTATAAACACTTTCAATGTTCTCCATGCTGTAATCAATACCGCGTGAAGAAAGAAGTTGTTCTACCTCCTGACCGCTCATCTCAAAGAACTCCTTATCAAAAGCATTCACTTTATCAATGAAAGCACCGACAGGATTATGACTACCGAAATAAGTAGCCATGTTGATTGGAGTCTTAGTAAACAGTAGGAACGGCTTAAGGATCGGAGCAGTACGAATCAGATTAGAAAGAGCATCGTTGGCTGGGTTATCCAATGCCATAGCGATTTCATTGGATGCAAATCGTACAGCAGAGTCTGTGATGTTATCATCATCATCAAACATTGCAGAGTAGATTTCCTTGGAAAGCTTATTGGAAGCTTTTGTATCCAAAGCAATTGCACCACCTTGAGTTACAGTATCCCATGCCCTACCGCGTGCTTCCCAGTTAGCAATAACAGCCTGTGTAAAGCCATCAAATGCTTGCATACCACGTTGTCCAAAACGTAGCCAAGGATGGTTAGCAAGGTCATTCTGAGCTTCTACAATGGACATCATTACCTGAGGACCGTATTCACCTTGCTCAGCTTTAGCATTAGCAAAAGCATTAAGCAGTTCAATCTGTTGTCTATCGGCTACACCAGTGTCTTCACGAAGAGCCATCACATATGGATCAGCAGCAGATCTACGGAAGACCTGATTCATGTAACCCATACCTTTAGTGAGAGTATCCCACGCTGCAGAGTACTGATACCAACCTCTACGGAATGCCTTAGAATCACCGTTAATAACGGCACCTGCAGCTTGTGCAATAGGACGTTCAGCAAGTAGAGCAATATTAGATACACCTGCTTTGAGTGGTGTACCAATAGCAGACAAGGTAGAGTTATACAGGTTAGACCAGAACCCACGCATCACAGTGGAGGGGATTTCAGGCTCACCATCAAAGAATGCCTTAGAGAATACACCCAAAGAATTGCGCACATAGTTGTTCAACTTAGATATGGTATCAACCTTACCATCAGTGAACTCATATGCCATCATCAGAGGTGCCAGCATCTCAGGACGTTCTGCTTTAATCTCACGAAGAGTATTGATGGTTTGCTTTGCTTCACCTTTAATACGCTCAATGGCTTGCAGAGTAGCGTTATCCTCATTCTTAATGGCGTTGTTAATCTTGGTAGCATATGCAGCATCTGCAGCGTCACTACCTTTGGCAGTAAGACGATTCCACAGGTTAAGCATATTAAGAGCACGACCCCTTGCATAAGAAGTCATACCTTTCTGTGCCATCAAGAATTCAAGACGATCAAGGATCTGTTCTTCTGCACGTTCAACAGCGGCTGTACCGTCCATAAGACGAACACCTTGTGCCATATCAGATACCTGACCAGCAAAGGATGTACCAACATACGCTTGAGCACGCATAATGTCCATGTTGGTATAATCATCCATCAGCCTATTGATAGTCTTAAAGACTGCTGCATAAGCTTCACTCTTAAGAACTGGGATCTCAGTATCAACATCAATACCTTGCCACTTCTTAACAGCTTGTTGGAGTTCAGGTGTATCCATCTTATAGAAATCAAAAGCCAAATCTTCTCCAGCTTGCATGATCTCTTTATGGCTGATATACTTACCAGAGGCAGTACGATACCCATACTCTCCAGCATCTTTGAGCTGCTGTGCAAGACCTTTGATGATAGCTTCCTGTCCTTCAGGGATCTCTAAACCAAACTTCAATGCAGATTCAGAGATGACGCTACCAACTCGACCGTAAACACTATCAATGTTATTGGTGACACGTGCTACATCAACAGCAGCACCAACGATACCGAGATTATCTACAGAACGGATACCTGATTCTTCATAACCATAGAGGTCATGGACACCAAGCATTGGTTCATCAAGATTGGTATTCTTTGAGAAGTTGTATTCCCCAAGCTCATCCAAAGCGTCTGAGCGGCGTGCAGCAGACTCTGCAACAGCCTCCTCAATATCGGGTACCCACTGTGTAGAGCGAAGGACACCACGGATACCTTTGACAAGTTTACCCATGCCTTCAGCAACATCTACAAAAAGACCGATGCCAACGCCTTCAGTGACGTTCTTAGCACGTTTAATGTCAGGACTGTCGCTATCAAGTGTAGCTACGTTGTCAGGAATCCAGCCAAATTGAGCAGGAAATGCTTTCTTTAATGTGCCACTTAGGTTATCGTCTGTCTGGTTAAATTCTACAGCATAGTCAACACCAGCACCCACACCTGCACCTAGCAATTTAGGAGCTACAAACTTAAGGAATGGATCGTTGAATAGCTTAGCGCGACTAGCAGTAGCAGCAGTTTGAAGTCCACTGCCAATGCCTTTGGTAAGGAAGATAGTAGGAAGTACAACACTGCTAACTTCCCGAAGACCCTGTGTTACATCAGCTTGAAATTTAGGAGCTTTCTTTAGTTCAACACCAGGAATCAAGTTAATAGTATCAACAAACCAGTCATTGATACCTTGACCAGGCGCTGCCAGAACATCAAAAGCTTGTTTCAGGATGTTCTGACCACCTTCTTGTTTTTGTTGCCCTTGACCCGTAGGTTGGGCGGGTTGTTGCTGAGATCTCTGAGGCTGTTGAGGAGTACCCATCTCTTGCTGCAGTGCTTGCCGACGAGCCATGCTCTCCATGATTGACATGTCTTGAGCAGACTGTTCAGCTTGCAACATGAGTTGTTGCTCCTCTTGAGCCGTCATGTCTGGCGTACCAAACAAGATCTCTTGCGTGAGATCGTCTTCATTCATAGTTGTGTTCCGTTAGCGTTGAAGTTGTGAAACTACATAACGGCGAAGGTTGTCAAATCCCGCATAGGGAGTCATACTTTTACTACCCCTAGGAGCAGGGGCAAGAAAATCAATGGAAGCAATAGTTCCATCAGCTGAGCGTACATTACCTGTACCACCTTGTGTGCCAATTATATCACCGGCACCAATCTGCTGACCAGGACGTAGAGTTACACCATCAGCCAGGTGACCGTAAAGTACATCTACCTTTTGACCAGTCATTGGGTCAGTAGATTCAACGACCACATAGTTACCATAACCAGGTTCACGGTTTACATCTTTAACTACACCGCCGAGTACGGCTGGGAATCGCTTACTTTCAAAGTAAAGATCTACACCAGGCTGACCACCAGCGGTTTCAAAGTTAACAGAAGAAGGACGTTCGAAACTGGTGGCACCATAACGTTGCATACTTTGACGCATTGTACCCCCACTTCTCAGTGCAGATACATCACCATACTTAGCACGTGCTTTCTCAAAACGTTCATAAAGACCTTTAGCATATCCTGCTTGTGCAGTGTTAGGTCTACCAGCATCTACCCAATTCTTGAAGCCAGCCTCTCCCATGTTCCACACATAGACTGTATCCTTCCAGTTACCATACTTTTTATAGATATTAGAGAGGATGCCAGCACCAAGGGTAAGGTTAAGCCTGGGATCTTTAAGAGCACGCTCACGTTCAGCACGAGTAGCACCAGGACCATGATATTCTTGGCTGAGTTGCATCAGCCCAACACCAGCTGCAGCCCCACCCATTGATAAGGAGTTGGGATTCCAGCTACCATTCTCTGCCTCAGCAAATGCAGCAACAAAGGCTGGATTGATACCAGCTTTCTGTGCAGCTTCCATTACCAACGGACCATAACCCTTAGGAACAATGTTCGGATCAAAGGTACGTGTTGACATCATAGCTCTACTGGAGAGCTGTGGTGTACGGTAAGCATCAAGCATTCGCTTTAGCTGAGGATTGACTGTATTACTAAAACTCAATGCAGAGTTAGGAAGTTGCATAGGCTGTAATCCAGCAGCAATACGCTGCCTATTGATCACAGTAAATGGATCAACACCCATCTGTCTGCCAACATACTCAGCCATGGGGTCCATAGTGAACCGAGGCTTAGCCATTGACTGTTCAATTTCATTGAGTTCAGAGATTGTGTAGATAGAGCCGTTGCTATCAAGCGCCTTTACACCAAGCCTTGCAATACTACCTTGTACCCACTGCATACGAGCAGCAGATGCACCAGATGGTTTAGCTGCTTTAGTGAATGCAGCATAACCACCTAGGTTTGTGCTATCATTAGAGAAGAACTGAGGATTTTTAGCCTGAGCTGAGAACTCTTGTTGAACAAAAGATAGCGCAGCATTCACTGCATTAGGATCACCAGCAGCCTTCAGCTCAGAATACTTAGTTAGGAACCTATTCTGAAGACGTTGTGTCATCAGAGACACACTCCAGTGATAAGTACCGTCAGGTTTAGCTTGAATGGTAGGAGGAGACTTGGCTAGAGCTGCCAAGGCGTCCATCTGTGGTTTGAAGTTACCATTAGCAGAACGATCCTCACTGGTTGCCCTAGCAATGCTACGCCACTGTGCAGCAATAGTACCTGGAATACCCATATTATTGAGGCGTTCTTCAGTGAGAAGTCCACGATCTGCTAGATCCTTAAGTTGGGTTTCCACCTTCTGCCTGTACAAAGCATTAGTAGACTCATTACGCCTCATGCTATCAAGGCGCTGACTATCAATACCAGGTGCTACCTCATCGAGGCGTGCTTCTGCGGCATCAATATCAGCATCAGTATAACCATTAGGCATTGATTCAAGCATTGAGATAATATCTTTCTCAGCCATACTGCGCTGAGTCATCATCTCACTTTGTTCAAGGTTAAAGTCTTGAATGGCACGAGCCTTTGCTTGTACAAATGCACGAGCAACTTCAATTACTTGAGGATCATTCTGATTGAATTCACCAAAGGTAGTTACTGTACCATCATCCAGAGTTACAGGTTGATTCAGCAGTTCCTGCCATACAGCCTGACCATCTTGCCAATTATCACCAGCAGCAGTGGTTGCAAAGTACCGAAGTAGGTTTGCTTTTGCTACTCGACGTTGAGCACCAGCAGGTTGAGATGCTAGCCACATTGCAGCACCAGGAGCACCTTCAGTGCTGATTTTCTGATGAATGCTTCGGATAATGTTATTATCTACCTCAGCATCAGCAAGCTTCCGATACTCAGCATTAGCTGCTTGTTGCAATTGATTCTCAAATGCACGCATCTGTGGGTGAATATAAGATGCAGCAACTTGGGGGCTAAGGCTAAGCGCACCTGACTCACGAGTATACCTATCCCGCATTTGGGATAGGATGGTATTCTGCGCCTCTAGATCGCCACTGGCACGGGCTTCAGCATAGCTAAGTTCTTGACCTTCACGAACTTTAAACTTAGTCTCATAGTTTTCGTTAACATAGTTACCGTAACCAGTACCAAGTTTTTCAGCAAGATCACGCGACTCAGACC
>Ga0255063_1000498_pt1 | contig 9903 bp, 8 predicted proteins | sample Colum_Cont_RepA__3_FD_188458 | JGI IMG/M metagenome (GOLD analysis project Ga0255063, IMG submission 188458) | Freshwater microbial communities from Columbia River, Oregon, United States - Colum_Cont_RepA_0h | ecosystem: Environmental > Aquatic > Freshwater > River | place: USA: Oregon | collected... | reverse complement strand
AGGATCATTCGGACTGTAATCCTTGTAATTGTTGTAGGCATAGGAAATAGCCATATAGTAATATTTCTTGAAATTCACGAGTCGTGTTTCCCCTTGTGCAAATAAATCGCTTTGGATGCGAAAGGAATGTTTTATCCCTTTATTTTCTCCATCTACCTTCTCTCTTGGCACAGCAAAGCCAAGCTCTTCGTCGAATTCGAAATTGATGATTTTTGAAACATTATCCTTGATGTCGCATTGTGCGACCAATCGGGCTTTCATGGGATTGTTTAGGTCACTTAATGCCACTTGATTATTCTTTAGTTGAAAGATCTGGTAGCCTTGAAATCGAAAGGTTTTATCCGCATTAGGATTTGAGGAAACAATAAATGGATCTACTTCTTGGTATGCCTCTCCGTGGTTATTTGAGTTCACGGGATTCGTTAAGAAAAGAACGAGTTCATTATTCAATTCTTGTATTTCTAGGGACGGTGCATGGGGGGCGTCCATAACCTTAAAACAATTTTCAAACAAGGCTTGGGCTTTGTCGTCAGCTCTTCGGAGGGTTTCAACCGAGGTAAAGGGATCTCCCCCGTTAGAACGCGCCCAAACCACTCCAACAGTAATGTTGTTAACGGCACCGGGTTTTAGTACAAAAGGTCCCGCACTTTCAACAAACCTGCGGTCGTTTGGGGTGTTGTTGGCCGTTTGTTCTGTCCAATTGGGTTTAGGAACCCCGCCTGTACCCCATCCGATGGGATCTGAAGTGCCTGGAAACATAAAATCACAAGGCGTATTGGGATCAGCTTCTGGGTCTGAAATATGGCCGCTCCCTCCATAAACAAACTTAGTCCCATCCTTCCAATATCCACGCAGGTAATTATAGTAATCGGAGGCCGCTATGGGGTCGGTTTGATTGACGTTTGCTCCATTGGTCGTGTTCGAATAATATAAAAACCTCCGCATCCCGAATCGCTCGTTGTCGATGATCCCATCCCCATAGCCAATTCCGTTCAAGGCTTCATCTACTCCAATGCCATAGGCATTATCAATTCCATCGTTATCCTGATAAGGGCCTTCAAAAAAATCAACGCCAACAGCTGGTGGACTGTATCCATACCCTTTGTAACCGGCATTATCGCCATCGAAATTGTCACCGTTGTAATAATAGCCTAAACCCCGCATCACATCACACCCAACATAGTCGTCATAAGGATCGCCCAAGGCCCCATCGGTAAAAAAGCCGAAATAGGTGTTGTATAGCGTTTGAGTGCCCCGATTGATAAGGACATAATTGTAAAAGGTCATGTTATTTACCTCGTCATTTGAAGCAAAGGCAAAGGCTTGAGCCCTGATTTCCATACCTATGGGGTCAGCCCCGGTTTCTGTATGGATGTTCCCTTTGTCGTTCATCACCCACCAAAAATTTTTATCCCCATATAGCGAAACATCGCGGTCTACACTACATTGTTTGTCCTGTTTGATGTCGTACCACGGAAAATCGCCATCTTCCCAATTGTAATGGCCATCGTTGTTGAAATCATAAAATGGTGCTAAGAAATAATCCTGTCCTTTGCTTACATCGCCATGGGCTGGCCATGTTTTTATACTTTCAGGGACTTCATAGTTCGGGAAGAGGGTGGCCTGAGTTGTCGTTCCATTTTGTTGATCCGCTATACCTGCTTCGTACCACGCGTTAAACTCACGGATTTGATCCTTGGTAGTCACAAAATGTTTATCGTATTTTTCGCACTCATCGTAGGTGGTTTCTGCAAAGACCTGCGATAAGGGTCCCGTCCAATAATCCTGACCGTTGCGATACCTCAGGGCAGCCAGTTTTAGTTGATTATTGACATCCGTGCCTCCTAGCCAAAGCGCAGCCGTGAATAAGGCCATAATGCCAGAATTTTTGGGGATTTCGTATTGGGAATAATTCTGTCCAGGAATTTGCCATAAGTTCCCCGCGGTGTGCACCATTGCGCGCACATTGTTTAACTCCAAAAACGTAGTGGTGGTTGGAGGGGCGCAGGTTGCCCCTTTCCGAGGTTTGGGCTTTACCGACTGATCGCCTTGAAAATTCTGGGCTATTGTTCCCCAAGAAATTAGGGTTATACAAAAGATAAAAATCCCGAATCCTTTCATGCTGTTCCCGTTAGCGACCATGAAGGTACTATTTTTCTGCCAGTAAGGTGCGAATATCTTGAATTAAACGGTCGACTTCTTTTGCTTGGGTTCCATCGTAGTACCCACGGATTTGACGGCGCGCATCCACCAAAACGAAGTTGTTTGTGTGGATAAAGTCACTATTGGCGTCCCCTAAATTTTTAGCCTCTGCGGGTTTAAGGATAAAAAATGATTTTCGCGCCAAGTCGTAAAGGGCCTCCTTTTTTCCTGTTAAAAAGTACCATTGCTTTGGAATTGCCTGATGTGCTTGCGCATAGGTTTTTAATTGGTCTGGGGTATCGGTTTCGGGGTCCACCGTAAAGCTCAAAATTTTAAAGCGCCCTTCCCCCTTAAATGCCTTTTGTACCCGTTGCATTTGTTCGTTCATTTTAGGACAAATGCTACCACAGGTAGTGAAAAAATACTCGGCTACAAACACCTTACCTTTAATGGTTTTTTCTGTAACCTTTTGTTGGTCTTGGTCGGTAAGGGTAAAGGTGTCAATGGTATGTCCATGCGATTTTTCTCTTAGGCTTGAGTCAACAAGTCCTTCTCCAATATCGGTTGGATTGTATACAGGTAAAACCCGAGCTGCTTTTGGTTTATTTAGGACTAAAAAGTAGGCTGCACCCACGGCTACCGAAAAAATTAATCCAAATCCCAGAATGCGCTTAATCATTGTGGTACAAAAATATGGTGTTTATGGAAATGTTTCTCAATGGTTTTTTTTCGATCCTCCAAGACGCCCTTTAATTCAACGTAGGAAATCCCCCGCTTATCTAAATCTTCTTTGTATCGCACATACAACCGTTCTCGGTCATGAGGGTTCTCCCTTAACGGATCATAAATCCAAGGGATATCCGGAGCACATAAAAATAGAATGGTATAAGATTCTTGGAGGGAAAGCTCATGAATGGTTGAAGAAATTTGACCAAATTTTTCCTCCTCCCACAACCGAACAACCGTTAATTCCGTATCGCAGATGCAAGGGGATTGAGCCTGGTTTTCATGGAACTGCAATGCTCCTATTCGCCAAAGATCCTCCCGTTGGTATTCCGTTTTACCCGTTAAATAGCTCCGTGCTTGTTCGGGGATCCAGGGCAAATGGAATGTTTTTGCGCACCAAAGCGAAAGGGTAGTTTTTCCACTGCATTCGGGTCCCGTAAAGGCAACCCTAAACGATCCTTTATTGAGTGTTACGCCATTGGAATTGCCCATAAATCGATAGCAAAAAATAAAGGGTTGAAAGGCCCGATAAAAAATATAATTCGCCTTCAAAGGCAATCCAAGCCGTTGTACCGTTCACAACCATCCAAAGGTACCAATTTTCCCGAAACATGCGGATGGTCAAAACGGTAGCTACCAAGGAACAGACTAAACACAGCCAATCGACCCAGGGTAACGTATTGTTTCCAACCCCTAAAAAGAGGATTAGCGCCGAAATCAGTAGCATGATCACCAAGAAGCCTTTTTGGCGACTCGTCATGGTTCGTGGGAGGGTGTTTTTGTTCCAAGAATACCAACCCCAAAAGCCAAGAAGTACGTTCAACCATTGGACCGCGGCTTGCGTCCACATGGATTCAAGGTGGCATAACCACGCAAAAAAGCAACAAGAAATAATGCCTATGGGCCAGGCCAAAGGGGTTCGTTTTGCGATGCCGAACATATAGCCCAAGCCAAACAATGCCCCTGTAAAGTCTAGCACAAAGCGCAAAGAAACCATGCACCAAAGGTACATGCATTGTGGGAATTAAAGGTACGATGTTAAAAACTCTGCCTTCATTACATTTCCTGCGTTGGTTAATACTCGATTTTTGTGTAAAATTTTAAATATGAGATACCAATTTCTTTTGGCTTTATCCCTTGCGTTATTAGCATCTTGTGTTTCAGCCAAGAAATTTAAAGCATTGGAGGCTAAGGAAAAAGCGTGTTCTGATGCCTTAGCTAAAGCCCAATTATCTAGCAGTGATTTTGAAAGCAAGTGGAAGGATACGAAAGGGAAATGGGAAGCAAATACAAAAGAGGTAGTTCAATTGAAAAAAGACACGGCGGTCCTTGGCGATGACAAGCGGACAATGAACCAAGCATATGCTCAGTTGAAAAATGATTACGACCAGTTAGAAGCTTCCTACAACAAATACAAGAATCTTGGTTCGAAGGAAATGAGTAGTTTACAAAATCAGCTCGAACAAAAGTCCAATGAATTACAGAAAAAATCGGAGGAATTAGTCGCATTGGAGGGGGAGCTGAAGGCAAAACAAGCCTTGTTGGAAGAGCGGGAACAAAAGGTGAATGAATTGCAGGAACTGTTAGATCGCCAAGAAAACGCCCTCAAAAGTTTGAAGAAAAGAGTTACGGATGCATTGATAGGTTTTGAAAACAAAGGCCTTAAAATCGAGCAAAAGAATGGTAAAATTTACGTCAGTATGGACGCCAAACTTCTTTTTAAATCGGGAAGTATTGTGGTTGAAAGCGAGGGGAAAAGTGCGTTATTGCAAATTGGGAAAGCCTTGGAAAATGAAAAAGAATTAGAAATTGTTGTGGAAGGGCATACCGATACGGATAAGTTAAGCAGCCCAAGCTTTCCACGAAACAATTGGGAATTATCGGTTTTGCGAGCCACGTCCGTCGTTCAAATACTCCTCGCAAATTCCGCTATGAATCCCGAGCGTATCGTAGCGGCAGGCCGAAGCGAATACCAACCCGTAGACCCTTCGGATAAAGCGAAAAATCGCCGCATTGAAATTATAATTTCACCAAATTTAAACGCCTTATTCGATCTAATATCCAATTAGGCATTTTGAAGCAAAAGATCGAGCAACCTGGTTTATTTAGCGAATTTGCAAACCTGCCGTGAATCTGCTACTTTTGCCGACTGATTTAACTTAATATTGAATTTTACACCATGGAAAACAACTTAATTTACATCCCAATAGGATTATCCATTGTTGGATTAATCTTCATGCTCTACAAAATGGCTTGGGTCAAGAAACAATCGGCCGGAGATGAAAAAATGCAAGGCATTGCGAGAAGTATTAAAGAGGGAGCAATGGCTTTCCTCAGTGCAGAATACCGTTTGTTAGCCATTTTTGTGGTAATCGCATCAGGAGCCTTATTCGTAGTAGATTACTTTGTAGAAACCACTGAGTGGTTGATCGTTCCTGCCTTTGTGGTGGGTGCCGTTTTTTCGGCCATTGCTGGGAACATTGGAATGCGCGTAGCAACCGATGCGAATGTACGAACGACGGAAGCGGCTAAAACGTCCCTTCCAAAAGCGCTAAACGTTTCCTTCGGTGGCGGTACCGTTATGGGGCTCGGTGTGGCGGGCTTAGCCGTACTTGGCCTTTCCCTCTTTTTTATGCTTTTTGTTCAAATGTACTTGACAAAAGATGGTAATTTCTACAACGACATGACCAAAGTATTGGAATGCCTCGCAGGATTTTCATTGGGAGCAGAATCGATTGCTTTGTTTGCCCGAGTTGGTGGAGGAATCTATACAAAAGCCGCCGATGTCGGAGCAGACCTAGTTGGAAAAGTAGAAGCCGGTATTCCGGAGGATGATCCAAGAAATCCTGCGACCATAGCTGATAACGTGGGAGATAATGTGGGTGATGTCGCTGGAATGGGGGCGGATCTTTTCGGTTCTTATGTCGCTACCGTTCTTGCTTCCATGGTTTTGGGTAATTACATAATCAAGGACATGGCGGAAGCAGGGCAGATCTTGAAAGAATTTGGCGGAATGGGACCAATTCTCCTTCCGGTAATGATTGCCGGAGTAGGGATCATTGCATCCATCATTGGAACTTTTTTGGTAAGAATATCCAACAACGACGCCAAGGAAAATGAGGTTCAAAAAGCCCTTAACATGGGGAATATCGTTTCAATCGTACTCTCCGCAATCGCAGGATGGTTTTTGGTAGATTGGATGCTACCTGAAACCATACAAATGAATTTCTTTGGAGAAGGAACCCTAGCCATCCCAAGCCGTCATGTATTCTATGCAACATTGGTTGGACTAAGCGTTGGGTATTTGATATCCTACTTTACAGAATATTATACAGCACTGGGTAAAAAGCCCGTGTTGGGAATTGTTCAGAACTCCTCTACGGGGGCGGCGACGAACATCATTGCAGGGTTAGCAACAGGGATGATCTCTACCTTTTCTTCCGTTATTTTATTTGCCGCTGCGATTTGGGGGTCTTATGCACTAGCAGGGTTTTATGGCGTTGCTATTGCAGCATCAGCTATGATGGCCACCACCGCTATGCAGTTAGCGATTGATGCTTTTGGCCCCATTGCTGATAACGCAGGAGGGGTTGCCGAGATGAGTGAATTACCCAAGGAAGTTCGTCAACGAACGGATGTATTGGATTCGGTTGGCAATACCACGGCAGCGGTAGGGAAAGGTTTTGCAATCGCTTCAGCGGCCTTAACAGCCCTCGCCCTGTTTGCGGCGTATGTCACCTTTACCGGGATTGATGGCATCAATATTTTCAAAGCGCCTGTGCTTGCAGCACTTTTTATTGGGGGTATGGTTCCTGTCGTATTTTCTGCCTTGGCCATGAAATCGGTAGGAAGTGCCGCCATGGATATGGTTCAAGAGGTGCGACGTCAATTTAGAGAGATTCCAGGAATTATGGAGGGTACGGGTAAGCCTGAATATGGAAAGTGCGTTGAGATTTCCACTAAAGCCGCCTTACGAGAAATGATGCTACCTGGGGCACTTACCATTGTAACTCCTATCCTTATTGGTCTAGGAACCGGATTCATTTCAGGAAATTGGCCGATGGCTGCGGAGGTACTTGGTGGCTACATGGCAGGTGTCGCTGTTTCTGGAGTGCTTTGGGCTATTTTCCAAAACAATGCCGGTGGTGCTTGGGATAACGCAAAAAAATCGTTTGAAGCCGGTGTTTTGATCAATGGGGAAATGACGTTTAAAGGGTCTGACGCCCACAAAGCTGCTGTTACAGGGGACACGGTTGGTGACCCATTTAAAGATACTTCAGGTCCGTCGATGAACATTCTAATCAAATTAACCTGTCTCGTAGGCTTGGTAATTGCACCAATTTTAGGAGATGGACATGGCTCGAATTCTGCAGGTAAACAAGCACACCCAGCAATACATAATTCCGGAAAAAAAGCTTGTTGTAAAGAAGGAGGCAAGGAAGCGATGGGTTGTAAGATGGATAAAGAATGTGTTGCAATGGGGGGAAAATGCGACATGAAGGAATGCTCAAAAATGAGTAAATCGGAGTGCTTAAAAATGTGTGAAAAAAAAGGATGTTCTAAAGAAGAGACCGCGGCTTGTATGGCCCATTACGATGCCAATGGAAAATGGATCGGTGGTGAGGGCGCTTCGGACAAGAAAACGAAAGACTGCTGTAAGCACTAAGGTGCAGGACATGGATGAGTTTAAAGGGGCGTTTAGCCCCTTTTTTAGTTTCTAGACAGAATGAATGGTCCTTAATTACGCCATGGTTTGGCCCGGGAATTTCTTGCCGTTTATTTACCTTTGTTCGGTGAAAGAGAATAAAGATTTCTTCGAAGCTGTATACCAAATTGTACGTTTAATACCCCATGGCAGGGTTACCACGTATGGAGCCATCGCCGAAGCCTTAGGAGCTAAGCAGGCTGCTAGAATGGTGGGATGGGCTATGAATGCCAGCCATAGGCTAAACGATGTGCCAGCGCACCGTGTTGTAAATCGGAGCGGTATGCTCACGGGTAAGATGCATTTTGAAAATGAAATGGATATGCAGCGCAGGTTGGAGGCAGAAGGCGTAAGCATCGTGGACGACCAAGTGCTGGATTTTAGCCATCGCTTTTGGAACCCTGGTACAGAGATTAGGGTTGGTTAAACGTCTTTAATTTGGAAGAATTGCCATCAAAAATATACATGGCTTGGTCCTCTTCAAAAAGTTGCATCAAATTAATGCGATCATCTTCTTGAGTCACAATATACTCATAGGAAAGTCCTGAAATACCCGATAATGCGGTAAAGTTTACTAAATCGTTGGTTCGTACTATTTTGGTGATGTGATAAATTTGGCTATCGGTGATTTCATTGTTTTCATCGAATACATTATGAATAAACAAAGAATCAATTAATGATATATTGAACGTTTGAATTTTGTCAAAGGAGTTTGTAATTTCCTCGGTTGGAATATCGAATTGATGAGTGGTCGTAGAATGAATGGTGATTTGGGAATTTAGGCTAAACGCGAAGGCGAAAGTAAGCAAACAGGCGAAGGTTTTCATAGGCATATGTTTTTTAATTCATGAATCGGGGATAACACGATTGGTTACAATTATTTTCTAATTTTACGCCATGAAATTTGCGACCAAAGCGATCCACGAAGGTGTCGAGCCAGATTCGGCAACGGGGGCAATTATGACCCCAATTTACCAGACCTCTACCTATGTACAAGATGGAGTAGGAAACCACAAAGGATATGAATATTCAAGAACCCTCAATCCCACCAGACACGCCTTAGAGAAAAACATCGCTGCTATTGAAAATGGCAACTATGGTGCATGTTTTGGATCGGGATTAGCAGCCATTGATTGTGTCATTAAAATGCTAAATCCAGGGGATGAGGTAATTTCTACGAATGATCTTTATGGCGGTTCTTATCGTATTTTTAAAACCATTTTTGAGAAATACGGATTGGTCTTTCATTTCGTGGATATGACAGACCTTTCCAAAATTCAAGAGAAAATTAATGAAAGAACCAGGTTGATTTGGGTGGAAACACCCACAAACCCAATGATGAATATTATTGATATTGAAGCAGTGGCTGTTTTATCAAAACGATGCGGAGCCCTACTTTGTGTTGATAATACCTTTGCTACCCCTTATCTACAAACACCCCTTGACCTCGGTGCAGATATCGTCATGCATTCTGTCACCAAATACCTAGGAGGCCATTCGGATGTGGTAATGGGAGCCTTGGTAACCAAAGAGGAATCCTTGGCAAAGGAAATCTATCGAATTCAAAACAGCTCCGGTGCTGTTACAGGACCAATGGATTCCTTTTTAGTATTGAGGGGAATAAAAACCTTGCATTTACGAATGGATCGGCATTGCGAGAATGGGGAAAAAGTTGCGTACTTTCTTAAGGACCATCCCCGAATAGACAAGGTGTATTGGCCGGGATTCCCTTCCCATCCAAACCATGAGGTCGCATCCAAACAAATGAGGGGATTTGGCGGTATGATTTCTTTTACGTTGAAAGGCAATCGGCTTGAAGATGCCTTACAAATCGTGAAAAAAGTACGTATTTTTTCCCTAGCTGAATCGCTAGGCGGTGTAGAGTCTTTAATTGGCCACCCTGCAACCATGACCCATGCCTCCATACCGAAAGAGGAACGTGAAAAAAGTGGGGTTGTAGATAGTTTGATTCGCCTAAGCGTTGGTGTTGAAGATGTCTCAGATCTGATGGAGGACTTGCGCTGTGCCCTCGACTAGAGGTTTTCCAATAAACTAAAAAACTGTTCTTTCTTCGCCGGAGACAAAGGTACTGCCGCACCATCTTTTAGAATAACCGACCCCCCTTCGTGTTTGTCATACCTTTCAATGTAATCTAGGTTGATGAGGTGCGATTGTTGTACCCGAAAAAAACCATGGTTGGACAATAAGGTCTCAAAGTCTTTTAATGTCCTAGAAACGAGAATTTTCTTTCCATTGGTTAGGTAGAAAAAAGTGTAATTTTTATCGGCTTCGCAACGTAGAATGTCACTCAGATCCACAACGTGCACGCT
>Ga0255063_1000489_pt1 | contig 9960 bp, 8 predicted proteins | sample Colum_Cont_RepA__3_FD_188458 | JGI IMG/M metagenome (GOLD analysis project Ga0255063, IMG submission 188458) | Freshwater microbial communities from Columbia River, Oregon, United States - Colum_Cont_RepA_0h | ecosystem: Environmental > Aquatic > Freshwater > River | place: USA: Oregon | collected... | reverse complement strand
TAACAAGATATTGAGTAGCACCTGGAGGTGTGATGTGATCTGCAGTTGCTGAAAGTGTGATTGTAGGAACTGTGATCTTTCCTGAAATCTCACCCTGTGCCTTCATAGCTGCAACTGCTGAAGCATTAGCAGTAACGCGTGGAGCAGCAGGATTTAGTGCACTTAAATAACCTAGCATTCCTGCAGTTGCAGTTTTACCAGATAATCCAGCGGCATAAACATCACCGTCATCGCCTAAACGAGCTGCGTAATTAGTCTTTGAGTTATCAAAAACAACTCCGCCTGCTCTTAGCTCCATATCGTAATTAGCAACTACTGCAAGAATTGCAGCTTCAGCTCCATTTTCAAGAACTGCAAGTGCTGGGCTAATTACTAATCCAAATGATGTCTCAAGTGGACCCTTTGGTCCGCTTGAAGAATCATAAGTGCTTGACTGAGTTGAAACTCCAGAGATTAAACCAAGAAGTAAAACCGCACTTCGGACTGGAATTCCTTTCAGTGTTGCTGGGGCAGTTGATGTAGCAGGCCATGCTGGTGCTAATGGGTTAGCTTTAATAGCAGCAGCTAAAGTTCCAAATACTGTTAGTACTTTGCCGATATCAGTAACCATCTCTGTATATCCAGCAGTACCAGATGAGTAATTTGATAACTTAATTGTTGGATCAAAGAAAGTCTTTACTCCCCAAAGGAAATCACCAGCCATTGTGATTTCAGAGAGTGCAGAATCTGACAAACATAATGGAGCTACTGCATCTACAAGTCCTGGATTTGATTCGGCAAGGATTTGTGATGAGAGCCCACCAAGGGATGCACCCCAAGAAGCTACGCGATCAATTGCTGGGAAAGTTGTAATTGCTTGATCAATTACGATCGTTGTAGCAAGAACTTGGTCAGCAAGATTCCATCCCTGTGTTTGTACACCAGAACCAGCAAGTGCAAAACCTTGCTTAAGTAGTGATGCAGCAATTGCAGGAGATGGTGCGATCTCTGCGGAGTAATCAACCAAATAGCCCTTTGGTGCAACTACTGGAATTGGAGGCAAATTGGAGTTCTTACGAATTCCGTGAGCCCAAACAATTAGTGTGCCATTAAACTTTTTTGGCATTGCAATTTCATACTTTGCGCCAAATTGGTCTGTTCCTTTGCATAACTGAACGTCATACACAGGATATTTTGGTAGCGCAGTGCCAGAGCAGTCTGGTCCAGCAGCTCTTGCAGTTGTTGGAATAACTACTGCTAGTGCTGCAACAAGTGCTGCAGTTGTAAGAGCTACCAGGCTCTTTTTAAGGTTTATATTTTTCATGAGTTTGTTGGTACCCCATTCTTAGGAACTGGCTTACGCTCGTATGAGGAAGCAGTTGGTGCTGAAGTTGAAGATGAGTCAGTGGTGTAAACAGATAGCTTGCCACCAAATGGCTTTAGCTCTCCCTTTTCATTTAACTGACCAAACCAATATCCGTTGTAACCAACTCGGCTAGTAGCTGAGTAGTTAAGTGGGACTAGTCCTGCGCTAGCAAAACTTGCACCCTTGCTTTCAATCGCCTTAATTAAGCCGGCACGAGTTAGATTCTTACCAGCGGCGCGAAGTGATTGCACAGTTAGCATTGCTGAGTTCATACCTTGTAGAACTACGTTGTCGAATGCGACACCTTTGTTGTACTTGGTATTAATCTTCATAAATTCACTGACGTAAGGATCAGTTGCATCCTTTGCGTCTGGGAAAAATGATGCAGCGAGTGCGCCATTAATTGTTGCTGGCTTAACACCAAGTGCTAACAATGTGTTGGCATCGCCACCGACAGATCCAGCGATCCAAGTGAATTTAGAAACAAGTGATAATTTCTCAGCAGCTTTTAGAATTGTAGCTGTTGAGTCAGTTGTTCCAAATAGAACTAGAACTGGCTTGCCAGGAACTGCACTTAACCTAGTAAGTGCACCTTCAGCAAGTGCTGCGCTTAATGCACCCTGTGGGTAAAGTGTTGGAGCAGCTGCAAATGAATGTCCGGCTAACTTAAATCCGTTAACACCATCTACACCAAATTCATCATCTTGAGCGATCAAGAATGATGCTTGTGGAGCAAGTGTTGGTGTGTCTTTAATAAACTTAGCCATAATCTTTGCTTCCATCGCATAGCTTGGAAGAATTGTGAAGGCAGTTGGATATTTGGTTGCATTAGCAAAACCACTAAATCCAGTGTTCACAAATAGATCAGGGACGTTATTTTTAGCAAGTTGGGCTGCAACGTAAGCCTTGCTATGAGTTGCAGTGCCTAGGGCGCCAACTAGCGCAAAAACTTTGTCATTTAAAACTAAATTTGTAGTTTGAGTAGCAGCAAGAGTAGGTAAGTACTTATCATCTCTTGAAACTAATTTAATTTTGCGACCATTAACTCCGCCATTAGCGTTGATGTGATCGAAGTAAGCCTTCATGGCTCCTGGTAATTTTCCGTAAACTTGACCGGCTGAGCCTGTCAGTGGACCGGAGTAACCCAGCTTAATTTCTTTTGCGCTAAGGCCTGGTTCAGCAGCTTGTGCAGGAAGAGTGCTAAAAACTAGCGCTCCAACTGTGGCTACCACCGAAACGATTGAAAATCGTTTCATGCGAGTATTTCTGATCATTTATTTCCTTCCCTAGAGTTGTCTTTAATGTTTAAGGTGCTTTTTTTTATGAAGTAAGTGTCCTGGCCCATTTGGTGCAAAGAGCACTGTCAGTATCAGTAATGAACTGACCATGAACCCAGGCAAACTTGTGGTGAATCCTTCAGAACCTCCTATGCGCGATACTACTGATTCTGCTATTTCTGGTATAGCGACTAGGACCAGAGCCCCAATAATCACACCTTTTAGGCTGTACACACCAGTAACAACGGCGCCTGCAAGCAATAAAAAGGAGAGACTGAGCGGGAAAGCGCTGGGTGAGACCCCACTAATGAGCATTACCAGCAAACCCCCAGACAGGCCGGCAATTCCGGCGCTTAGAGAAAAAGCCAACGCTTTTTGGCGTCCAATATTTATGCCTGCTAATTGAGCAGCTGTTGGATTATCTCTTAACGCGCGAAACTGCCTGCCATATCTTGAGTTAAGCAAATTAACTAAAAACCAAATCATAATTAGCGCAGATAAACAACTTATCCAAAAAAACCATTGGTACTGGGAGAAATCTTCACCCAATCTGGTTGGTGCAGTTCCAATATCAAATGCTAATCCTTGCTCTCCACCTAAAACTGGAAATTGATTTGCAATTGTTGGAAGAGATACCGCAAGTGCCAAAGTGGTACCAGCTAAATATGGGCCACTCAGGCGAGCTGCTGCATAACCAAGAAGTAAGCCAAAGATTCCGGCAACTAAAGCTGCCATTATTAATGCAATTACTGGATGTAATTTAAAATTATTTACAGATAATGCACCAGCGTATGCACCCACTGCCATTAACGCACTGTGACCAAGTGATAACTGACCGGAGTAGCCGGTAAGTAAAATTATTGAGGCGATTGCAAGTGTATACATAGCAACAAATGCACCTTGGTATTGGCGCAGCTCACCAATTCGATCACTAATTAATAGCAAAGCCCAACCCAAAAGAATAAAACCAAATAATCTTTTTCTAGGCGCAGAAAGTTTTAACATCAGGCACTCCTTGACTTACCGCTTGAGAAGACGCCTTTTGGCTTAATTAACAAAACTAAAATTAGAATCAAGAATGCTGTTGGAAATACTAATTTATAACTAATGTATGTAGCTGAGAAATTAACAGCAAAACCTAAAATCATCGCACCAGCTACTGCGCCAAATAAACTGTCTAAGCCACCAATTACGGCAGCAATAAAACCAAAAACTAATAAAACATCCATTGCATTTGGATATAAGTTATAGCCAGGGATATAAAGCATTCCCGCTAATCCACCTGCTGCTCCTGCTAGTGCCCAACCTAAAGTTCTAACTGCATCAACTCTTATGCCAGATAGTTTTGCAATCTCAGGTGCATATGCTGAAGCACGAAGTGCTAATCCAATATTCGTTTTTTGAAACAGAAGTGTTAACAAAATCATGCTTACTGTGACCGCTATTAATACCATTAAATTAAATGGGCTAAAGGCAACAATTGAACCAAAGATAGTAAGTCCACCAGTTGAAATTGGTGCCTCAATAGTTTGATAACTTAATCCCCAGATAAATCCAATTATTGCTTGAATAATTCCTAACAATGCTAATGTGGCAACAACCGGTGCAATCATCACTATCGGGCCTGAATTAACTCGTTTAAAAATTGGCCTCATAAAGAATCTATCAATACCAGCGCCTAGTAACGCCCCACTGATAACTGCGCAGATTAATCCAATCCAATATGAACCACTTCTAGTTACCACTTCATAGCCAATATAAGTTGTCAGAATTGCTTGACCAGCTTGGGCAAAGTTGATTACTCGAGTTGATCGCCAAACTAATACCAGTGCGATAGACATTAATGCATAGATGGCGCCAGTAGAAAGTGAGGTTAAAACTGCAGTTATAAATTGATTCATATTAAAATCCCAAGTAAGCAGCGCGAACTGCTGGATCATTTAGAAGTGTTTGAGCCGAATCAACTGCCACAACTGAACCTAGACTTAAAACTATTCCTTCATTAGCAATTTTTAATGCACCCATCGCATTCTGTTCAACTAATACAACAGTTAAATTCAATCGCTTAACTAAATCTTTTATTGATTGAAATATCTGTTCAACAATTAAAGGCGCTAGGCCAAGGGATGGTTCATCTAAAAGCAATAATTTTGGCCGAGCAATTAAAGAACGACCAATGGCTAACATCTGTCGCTCACCCCCTGATAAAGATCCGGCTGTTTGCGCCATACGCTGGCCAAGAATTGGGAAAAGTTCAACTACTTCTGCAGTAGCAGCTGCCACATCTTTTTTATCTTTTCGCCATAAGCCAGTTAAGGCTAAGTTTTCTTTAACACTTAATTCAGCAATTACTGATTTACCATCAGACACATGCATGATGCCTGATCTGGCTAGATCTTCTGGCTTTTTATCTAAGATTGATTCACCGTTCCAAGTAGCACCACCTGAAACTGCTTCTTTTAAACCAGATAAAGTTCGAAGTAATGTGGTCTTACCCGCACCATTTGCGCCAATGATTGCAGCTAATTGACCCTCGGGAACTTTAAAAGAGACATTACTTATTGCTCTTATTGCGCCATGATCAATAGTTAAATTCTCAACAACAAGGCTCAATTGTTCACCCCTAAATATGCAGCAACTACCGCTTCATCTCTGCGAACTGTTTCAACATCTCCTGAGGCAATAACTTCACCAAAGTTTAATACATACAATCGATCACAAACTGACATAACAACATCCATGTGATGCTCTACTAAAATTACAGAACATTGTGAAGCTAGATTATGAATTAATGAATTCATCCACTCTATGTCTGAGGCTCCAAGTCCTCCAGCAGGTTCATCAAGTAAAAGTATTTTTGGTTCACTAACTAAAGCTCTAGCTATTGCAACTCGTTTAGTGACTGGATAAGGCAGAGAATCTGCACGCATATCTGCAATGCCTGAAGCATAAACACGCTCGAGCGCAGTCATGCTGCGTTGTTTAAGTCTTTCTTCATCTCGTCCACTTAAGCCAAGGGCTGATGAAATCAAGCCACTACTAGCGCTTTTACTTGCACCAATCATTACATTTTCTAAAACTGTTAACTCTGGAAATAAGCCAACTCCTTGCAGAGTGCGAGATATATCAAGATCAAATAGTTCATATGGCTTTGGCCATTTATGAGATTTTCCATTTATCTCAAGTGAACCAGATTCAACATCAACTAGTCCAGAGAGTGCGTTAAATAAAGTTGTTTTTCCGGCGCCATTTGGACCAATTAGACCGACTACTTCATTTTTACGTAAATCTAAATTCACATTTGATAACGCCTTTAATCCGCCAAATGAAACTGATAAAGACTTAATTGAAAGCAGATTTGAATCACTCACGGGAATAGATTCTAGGCACACGTGGGCCGATTCGGGTGATAATCTCATAATTAATTGTGTCAGCTGCCTTAGCCCACTCATCTACTGTGTACTCACCACCACTGCCATCGCCAAAAACAATTACCTCATCCCCAGTTTTTGCAGTAGAGGAGATCCCTAAATCGACCACAAATTGATCCATAGAAACACGGCCAATTATTGGCGCACGTTTTTTAGCTACAAATACTCCAGCTAAGTTATTTGTGTTTCTCGGAATTCCATCTGCATAACCGAGTGCAACAACTCCAAGCTTGGTATCACTGCCTAGTACCGCAGTACCGCCATAGCCAACACTTGATCCTGCCTTAACATCTTTTACTAAGTTTAGTTTAGCTTTTAGTTTCATTGCAGGCTTTAAACCAAGAGAGGAAGAATCTCCAATATTTTTTACATCTGGGCTTAATCCATATAGTGCTATTCCTGATCGAATAATGTTTCTATGCGCACTCTTGTTGGTAAATAATGCTGCTGAATTTGCGATATGAATAAACTCAGCATCAATACCAGATGCTTTGGCATGATCTACTTTTTGCTCAAATAAACTTAACTGTTCTTGATTCATTAATTCATCTGGTTCATCCGCTCTTGCAAAATGTGACCAAATACCAATAACTTTTATTTGTTTCAGATTTACCGCCGCTAAAACAGATTTAATTAATTGATCCCACTCTGATAAGACACCGCCTCGACTCATACCTGTGTCAATCTCAAGATGGATACGAACAGTTTTACCACTTAAGGATGCAGCTTTAATAACCTCATTTAGTAGATCAACGGAAGGAATACCTAAGTCAATATCTAGATCAATTGCACTTTTAAAATCTTCGCCCAAGGGTGTTAACCAACTAATTATTGGTTTTAAAATTCCAGCTTTGCGAAGACTAATTGCCTCTTCAAGTAACGCTGTACCAAACCAATCAGCACCAGCCTCTTCTAAGGCTTTGGAAACAGGAATTAAGCCATGACCGTAAGCATCAGCTTTAACAACTGCTAGAACATCAGCCGAGGTTCGACTTTTGATTGATTTAAAATTTTGCGAAATCGCAGAAAGATTTATCTCAGCACAGGCGCGACTCATGTAATTAGCCTACCTGCCCTTTATGAGGGTTGGCGATCTGAGGTAATTGATCGATCAATTGCAATAATTGCAACCAATAGTGCTGAGCCAATAAACAGACCACCTAATAAATCTGAGAACCAATGTGTATTTCTATATAAAGATGCCAAACATACTCCGGTAGTAACTATTGAAACAAACCAGGTTAGGCGCATACCCTCAAAGGGTTCTTTATGTGAATATCTAAAAATTAGATAGGCAAGCATTCCCCAAGAAAGTATTGCATTTGCAGCATGACCACTTGGATATGAAAGTCCACTATCAGTAAAGAACAAATCAAAACCTGTGCTTGGTTTAGTGCGGCCAAATAATAATTTAGAAGCACCAACAGTTAAATTAAGTAGTAACAAAGAGAGCAGAGATAGATTTATTGGGCGCCAAGATTTAAATCTACGGCTAATTAAAGTAGCCGCTATTAGTAGAGCAATTGAGGTAATGCTGCGTAATCCTAGGTCATCAACTAACATCACAATAGTTGGTGTTTTATTTGGTTCAAGCGTTAAGAAATTTCGATCATAGATCCATTCATCTAGCCTTCTAATCCATGAGTTTGCTAGAACTTGTTGAGTAATCAGAGCGTAAATAAAAGTAAATAAGATTGTTAACTTAACTGCAGAGTTCTTCTGCTTTCTTCTTTGTTCTGGCATTTACTTACTCAACAGTTACTGATTTAGCAAGGTTGCGAGGTTGATCAACATCATTTCCTCGGGCAACTGCCATTTCATATGCAATTACTTGTAGTGGAATTACTGATAAAACTGGCTGTAGTAATTGATTAACTTCTGGGATACGAATTAAATGATCGGCTGCAGTAAATTCAGAATCACTAATTACAATTACTACAGCGCCTCTTGCTTTAACCTCTTGAATATTACTTGCCATTTTTTCTGCCAATACTCCTGAAGAGGTTGGCATAATTGCAATTACTGGTGTTCCGTTATCAATTAAAGCAATCGGTCCATGTTTTAACTCACCACCTGCAAAACCTTCAGCATGCATATATGCAAGCTCTTTTAATTTAAGTGCACCCTCTAAAGCAGTTGGATACCCAACATGGCGACCTAAGAATAAAACTGATTCTGCGCTCTTAAATTTTCGAGTCAATTCCCTAAGGGGTTCAACAGTTTCAAGTATTTGCTCAACCTTTGCTGGTAACTGAGTGAGTTGCTCAGTAATTTCTTTAATCTCATTACTATTTAACTTCTTCAACTTTCGACCTATTTCTAAGCCAATTAAATACATTGCAATTAACTGTGTAGCAAATGCCTTAGTTGATGCAACAGCTATTTCAGGCCCAGCATGTGTATATAAAACTTCATCTGATTCTCTGCCAATAGTTGAGCCATTTGTATTACAAACTGAAAGAATTGTCGCACCCTTTGATTTTGCATAACGCAGTGCCATTAAAGTATCCATAGTTTCACCAGATTGTGAGATCGGAATTACTAGGGTCTTTTTATTAAGGCTTGGCTCCCGATATCGATATTCAGATGCGAGTTCAACATCTACTGGAATTTGTCCCCATTTTTCAATTGCATACTTACCGACCAAACCAGCGTTATAAGCGGTACCACAAGCAATAATTACTATTTTTTCAAACTTTTTAAATTTTATTTTTAAGTCAAGACCATTTAATCTACCAATTAAAGTATCTGCAATTGCTTTGGGTTGTTCATAAATTTCTTTAAGCATAAAGTGTGTGAACCCACCGCGTTCTGCCGCACTTACATCCCAGGATATTTCATACTCTTTTGCCTTAACTATTTGACCTGATAACTCCGTTACTACAATTGAATTCGGTGTTATCTCAACAACTTGATCTTGACCTAACTCAAGGGCCATTTTTGTATGTGCTATAAAAGCTGCTACGTCAGAGGCAAGAAAATTTTCACCTTCTCCAACACCAACTACTAATGGTGAGTTACGACGGGCCCCAACAATATGTGATGGATTATCTGAGTGAATCGCAAGAAGAGTAAATGAGCCTTTAAGTTGCTTACAAACTTGCCTCATTGCTGCTGCTAAATCTCCATTATTATCTTTTCTAGCATCACTTAGTAAATGCACTACCGATTCTGTATCAGTTTCAGATTTAAATTTATGGCCACGTTTTTCAAGATCTGCCCGTAGTTGCACATAATTTTCGATAATTCCGTTGTGTATTAAAGCTAACTTACCTTCGTTATCTAAATGCGGGTGTGCATTTGTATCGGTAGGACCACCATGTGTTGCCCATCTGGTATGACCAATGCCGCTATGTGAGTCAGACTTTTTAACTAGCGCTTCTTCAAGATTTTTTAACTTACCGGCTTGTTTTTCAACGTATAAAGGTTTACCAACTTGTGTTGCAAGTGCAATGCCAGCTGAGTCATAGCCTCGGTATTCAAGACGGCGTAAACCATCAAGTACTGGAGTAAGTGCGGAGTTTTTTCCGGTATAGCCAACTATCCCGCACATTTTTAACTCCCTTTATTGCTTAAGTTCTAATCTTACTAGTTGAGCCAATGAATCTGCGACCTTTTGCGCTAATTCTAAATCATTTGCTTCAACCATTACCCGAACAAGTGATTCTGTGCCAGATGCGCGCAGTAATACTCGCCCGCTACCTGCTAATTCTTTCTCTGATTCTAAAACAGCTTCCTTAATTTTTACTGAGGATGCAAGTTTATCTTTCGCTACATCTTTAACATTTATCAAAATTTGTGGATATTTCTGCATCGCTGATGCTAACTCTAAAAGTGATTTCTTTGATTTAACAACAACTTGCATCACCTGTAGTGCAGTTAACAAACCATCGCCAGTATTTGAGAA
>Ga0255063_1000485_pt1 | contig 9983 bp, 9 predicted proteins | sample Colum_Cont_RepA__3_FD_188458 | JGI IMG/M metagenome (GOLD analysis project Ga0255063, IMG submission 188458) | Freshwater microbial communities from Columbia River, Oregon, United States - Colum_Cont_RepA_0h | ecosystem: Environmental > Aquatic > Freshwater > River | place: USA: Oregon | collected... | reverse complement strand
GCTATAGATGTTTATATTAATAACTTTAAGGTAACAGCAGTTGATTCATCTAACATAGTTTCTCCAACAAGCAATGTTGCTTTATTTTCAAACGCTAACTCTACATTTTTTGATTATGTCTATTCTATTCCACTAAATGAAACTCAATATAAAGATGGAATAATCGGAAGCCAGTATTCTGGAAGATTTGGATCAACAACTTTAGATTTTCTATATGGCGACAAGCTATCAAGTGGGTTTGAAAATAGTGGTATTTCTGGAGGAGCTGTAGATGAATTTGGAACAGTGGCTAGAGAGCTTTTAAAGGTAAATGTTAAATACGACTCTAGGCCAGCATTTCCAATTATTACTAGCCTAGGGTTAAATCAGTTTGTAGAATTACTAGGATACAGACTAAACTCATTTGGTGCAGAATTTTATGTTTTAAATAATGCTGGTACATTTGTACCGCTAGACGACTCTAAGTTTGCCTCATTTAGCGTCATTGGAAATACTCTGGTACAGTCTGGGCAAAATGAATATCTAGATAAAACAATAAATGAGTTTACGGTACCAGAGCAGGTCACATTTGAATCAGTTTGGATTCAAAAAGAATCCGACGCTAAAAGTTTATCTGATTGGATTAAGGGGCAGTGGTCAAAAAAGCAGTCTGTCTGCGAACTAGAAATATTCTCAAACCCCTTGATTTCTGTAGGAGATATTGTTACAATTAACTATCCAGCTAATGGATTAGATGGCACACAAAAATTTATAGTATCAAGCATTAATAATTCATTCGACGGGGGGCTAAGTACCAAGATAACAACTAGATCTATTTATAGTTCATAAATGGTATAATAAAAAAATGGTGTCCTCAAACAAAAAAAAGCCTTCAGTAAGCAGTCAGCCAAACACAGCAGCCCTTGTCACAGTAGCTGGGTCTGAGCTTGATTTCTATACAAATTCAAACTATTTGGCCTACGAATTACCCCAATATGCAGCAGCATTAAATAGGGGTAAGCTTGGTAATGAAAAGGTAGATGAAGGTATATCAACTGGTGACGAAGGTAGCGAAGGCAATGAGGGCAATGAGGGTAATGAAGGCAACGAGGGCAACGAGGGAAATGAAGGTAACGAAGGCACAAGTGATAGACTTAGAAGAAGACCTAGTTTATCAGACATTGAGGTTGTTTCAAACGAAGTGGTTTATGATGCAACAAATCGCCCTAGTGGAAAAATAGTTTTTAAAGTTAAAAATAGTAGCGGAGAAGAGCTTAAAACAATAGAGGTAAGAGTGGAGAAGAAATGATAACTAAATTCGGCAAAAGATTTTTGACTAGCTATATGGCTGGCAATGAACAGTTTGCATCAAAAGAGCTTGCTCTTGGAATTGGATCAACTGCTCCAAATGCAAAAGGTAACGACACAAAGCTAGACTTTGAGTTTTATCGCTTACCAGTAGAGTTATCAAGTTTTAACATTTTACAAACAGGAGTTGACGGAGATGGAGATCCAGTATTTAGTTATTCTATTACATATAAATCAACAATTCCACAAGATATTTCTGGAGTAGTTTCTGAAATAGGTTTATATCCAGCAGACAGGCTATCTTTTAATAGTTTTGATAGTAAGTTTATTACATCTTTTACAAACGAATTCAACTGGTTTGCTGGAACAGAAAATCCTGCATCTCAAGGCAACACTCAGGATGCTAACGGAAATTACACATTTTTATCAAAGGTAAGTGACAGCATGATCAAGGTTGATGTTACTTCAGGTCAAACAAAAGAATATGTTAACTCTCTTATTTCTGACGATATATCTGGTTACAGTATTAATGATACTATTTCAATTGCATACAAGAAAGCAGACAATAATGTGTCTAAGATTAGAGTAAAATTTTATAGTTCTGACTTAGCATACTATTACGTAGATTTTACTCCAGAGTCTGGAATTGGAGACAAAATACAAACTCTTTCTCTTAACGATCTTTTTTCAAATTATACAGCTTCTCCAAATTTACCTGATCCATCTTCAATTACAAAGATTGGTGTAGCAACAACCGCATCTGGCGGAAACACAACAGTTTACTTTGACGCAATAAGAATAAACGATGAAGACACATTTGATCCTTCATATGGACTAATCAGCAGATCTGTTCTATCAACACCGTTAATTAAGAAACCTGGTAGACCAGTAGATATCGAATATAAGTTACAATTGGACTTTTAAATGAGTGCAAGAGACGCAGCTAACTGGGAAAAAAATTACCCAAATGATTTAAATAAAAATAAACAGGTAAAAACAGGTCAAGACTATTTTACTATTCCTGTAGTTGATCTAAATATAAACTCGGCATATGCTTTTCAATTTAGATGGATATATTCAGATGGAGAAGCTAGTCCATGGTCTGATGGCTATGTGGCATTTACTGGCGCTGTAGCAACACCGAATAAACCTAAATTAACTGCTGCCAACATTTCTTATTTTCAAGGCATATTAAAAGTTACCTGGGATGGAACAGACTATAACAATACTTCATACGGAAACGGATTCTCTAGAGTATTAGTATGGATAAAGGATAATACTGAGCAGAACGGTATGTTCAGAATACTTGGAGAACTTAGTAAGCCTGGAGTATTTCAAATTCCAGTTCCTCCAAGATCTCAGACTGTAAAGTTAACAGCAATTACTGTTAATGGAGAAATGTCTCCGTATAGCGATGAGTTTACAATAACACCAGCTTTGACACCCCCACTTGCTGTAACTAGCGCAACTGCTGCTTGGTCTGGAACAGACTTTACGCTATCATTTAATTCAGACCCATCTACATCTGAGAATCAGTATCTTAAAGAATATTTAATTACATTAACTGCAAGCGATAATCAGACTAAAGTTTTTAGTTTGCTTCCTAAAACTGGATCGTCTCAAAAATTTTCATTAAGCCTACAGTCAAATCAAGCAGCTTTTGGATCAGCGTCTCAATCATTTTCTGGATCTATAACTACTTTAGACATTTATGGTAATAAAGGAACTCCAGTTACATTTAGTAATTCTGTTTATGTAAGTCAGCTTACCGTTCCAACTCTTACAGTATCTGCACTTACTAATGGATATTCTGTAACATATCCAACTCAAACCTCTAATACATTTCAATTTATTTCAATTGAAGAAGTTGAGTCTAGTGCTTCCACAGCCCCAACCACAGGATACGTTGGTGTTGCAAGAGGTTCCAGCAATCCTTTAGTTGTTCCAACTATAAATACAAATAAGCGCTGGGTTAGAGCAAGACTATTCGACACTTTAAACTCGTCAACATCATACTCAACATCTGTTGCAGTAACTCCATTGAGTCCAGTAACGGTTGATAATGAGGGTCCAGCGAATGTTGATTCTGTAACAACATCTGGTGGTTTAGATTCTTCTGGAACAATTGGATTCAACGGATACGCAGACATATCTTGGCCAGCAGTTACTGGAGGTGGTATTCGTGGATATAGAATTAGATATAGACCAGTTACAACTCCTGAGTCAAGCTATTCATATGCAGATTCTCCTGGCTCTGGCACGTCATATAGATTAACTGGGCTTGGTGCAGGACTAACATATCAATTTGCTGTTGCAACATATGACGAATATAATAACACTTCTTCATCTTATGTGGCTGGAAATAGCGTTTCAGTTGGTGGTACACCTTACATTGCGAGCACAGTTGATGTTACTGGATACTTTAAAGCAAAAGCAAATCCTACGGATTCAGACAGTACAGCATTTAAATTTGGTTATGGAGTAGATACTGGCAAACGAGGCCTTGTATTTAATGCAAATAACTATTGGTATATAGATTCAAATCAAACAGCTACATTAAAAGTTGGCGGAGCAACAACAAACTACATTGAATGGAACGGATCCTCATTTGTAATTGATGGTGACATGAGGGCAAAGAAGGGCTCATTTAGCGGTAACGTAAGCATTGCAAGCGGGGCTTCTATATACAGTGGAACATTGACTGGAAATACTGTAACGTCTACAGGCGATACAGGCGGATCTTTATCTGGCGCAGGATATATACTAAATAGTTCAGGTCTTACATTTAATTCGGCCTCAGTAAACGGAGTAACAACAATTGATGCAACTACTGGTAACTTTATAACTAAGAGTGCAAATATTGGCGGATGGCTAATCAATAGCTCAACAAATCCAGATCAAATATATAAAGTTTCTGGTACAAATGCGATAAAGCTAGATTCATCTATAGGCTCAATTCAGTCAGATGGATCTGGGTACACAGCTGGTTTTGGTTTACCTGATGCAGAAAATATTGTATTTTGGGCTGGAGCTACAAGGTCTGGCGCCCCATTTAAAGTTTATAAAGACGGAACAGTATTTGCCAGCCAATTATCAATTGAAGGATTTGCTACAGATTTAGAACTATCTACAGGACTTTCTGGAAAAATTTCAACTGGTGGGGCTGCAACAGATGTAAATAATAATACTACTACAATATCTGGAAGTAAAATTAGAAGTGGATTAATTCAATCTAATAACTGGAGCGGAACAGTTACAAATGGTTCTGATTATTCTACAGATGGAATGACAATTGATTTAACAACTGGAGCAATTACATCTAAGAAATTTAGAATAGATACTCTAGGCAACGCTTTCTTCTTAGGAAATGTTTCAGGAAGTTCTATTTCTGGCGGAGTTATTACTGGTGTTGCCATCAATAATGGAAGTGGAACATTCCAAGTAACAGATACTGGTGTATTGACAGCAACAGCCGCAACTATTACTGGTAATCTTACATCTTCAACGTTTACACTGAGCGGGAGCACATCTACAAACTATTGGTTGTCAAGTGAATTTAAAGCAGGAAGTTCTTCAAACTATATTAGAGTTGGAACATCTGGCGGAGTCACATTGTTCGCCGCACAAAATACCTCGTATGGATCAGATGACGGAGGCGGTCTAACAAGCTTTGGAATAAATCAAGAAATTAAAGTAACTGATAGCAGCATTTCTATTCAAGGAATTCCTGGGGTAGGAAACGGATTAACTAAATATGGAGATCTACTAGGACCATTTGGAGATGGAGTAGCAAGCACACTTATAACACAATACTATACAGCATATCCGTATAGTGATGGAAGAGAACCTTCCTATAATTATGGATCAGCAGCAAGATATAGAATGGTGGTTGCTGACCCGTACGACTATAATAAGTTAAAAAGAGGTTTTGGAGTTTATTATGGTGTAAGGTCAGGTGCCCCAACTGCATCTACAGGCCTTGTCGGAGATGTTTGGATAAGCTGGTAAAATATGCCTAAAGGATTTTATGTTAAGGTAAGCCCTTATGAAAATTTTAGAGCAATAACTAATTTTTTTGTAAAGGTTACTCAGTCAAGTTGGGTTTCGGTCTCAGATGCTTGGGTAAAGGTTAGCCCAAGCTCTTGGCAATCATTTTATTCAGCAGGTACAGAACCAGCAAACCCAATTGAGATTTTAACTACATTTAATTCTTCTGAAGAAATAAGACTTCAAGGTGTAAATTATAGATGGTCTCCTTCACCAACCACACTGCAATATAGATTTAGGGTTATAAATAAAGAGTCCCCTTCTAGCTTTTATGATTTAACTTCTCTTACAACTACAACAAATCCTTCTACTGGAACATCTATTACATTACCTTCTTCTTCTACATATAATACTGTTACAAAAGCTGATGGAAATTATTTTCAAGGTGCTACCAATGTTTTCCAATTTTTTGTTAGGGCAACAACAGCATCTGGCAATGTTGTAGAAAAAAAGGCAGAGTATGAATTTAGAATTCCATCTGCTCCAACTCTTTCTATTGATACGCTAACGTCTTCTTCTGTTAGACTAACAATAACCGCTGCTTCGCAGGCAGATTTTAACGCAACTTATAGATATATTATATATAGGTACGATTCCACTTCAGGATTTGTTTATGGAACAACTGGTGGAACTAATGGATTGGGTGGAGTTGGAGCTAATACATATACAGTAACAAGAGACATAACTGGGTTAATACCAGGAAGACAATATACTTTTTATGTTATGCCAATTACTGGAAGTACTGGTCTTAATACAACAACATACTCTGGATATCCAGGAGTTACTGCAAACATTAATAATACTCCAACATCTGCTGAACCTGGTCCATTTACAACTATATCATTTACAAAAGGATTTCCTTCCTCAAGTAGTCAAGGAGTTGTAAGAAATACAAGCCTTTCTTGGAATGCATCAGAAAATGCAACAAGATATGAAATTCAGTACCAAGGAAGAAATTTTTCTACAAGTGCGTGGACAACCGTTCAATCATTTTCTGCTTCTTCATATGAAACTGCTACATCCCAAAGTAAAGCGTGGGGAAGCCCAATTCCGTCTGGAGGATTTGATTATTATACATTTATGCGGGCAAGCATTAGAGCCAGTAATCCAGATTCTACTGTTATTACATACTCTGATGGCGGTACATTATCTGCTCCAGTATACATAGATGCAGCAGGTGTTGCACCGTCATCCCCCTCATTTGGAACAATAACAAGAACATCTTCAACAGCTTCAGTGCCAGTAACAATTTCAACAAATACAGGTAGCAATTATTTAGACTCATCTTTAGAGTACATGATAAGAAAAAGCAATGCTTCATATCCGTCTACATGGTCTACTACTGCAATAAACAATAATGCTGCTACAGTATCATTAAGTAATTTAGATGCAAGCAGCACATATTATATTAAAGTAAGAGTTAGAAATTTTGATGACCTTTATGCAGAAAATGAAACTTTTTTTGATACAACGGCTGGATTAAGTTCTCCGACAATAAGCAGTGTAACATTTAATACATCTAATAATACATGGACGGTAAACTATAGTGGTGGATCTGGTCCTTGGTATCAAATCTGGTATCAACCAACAGCCCAAACATCTGTGCCAGCTTTATCTGGATCAAAAACAAGTGCTGCCGATGCTTCTTCTCAATCTACAACATCGACAAGCAGAGTACTTGTACCTTCTTCTGGTAATGCATATTTTTGGTGGGTCAGATCAGCAACATCTCAAAATGCGACTGGAGAAGGAAATGTAAGTGACTGGAGTGGTCCAGCTACAATGGAACCAATGAATACATCTGCACCAACTCTTAGCGGAACTACAAAAGTAGGTCAAACTCTGACATTTGGAGCAGGTTCCTGGATAAATGCTACTTACTATAGTCTTAAGTTATATAGAGGAACTGCTAGTGTTGCAACATTTGAAACCTTAGCTAAAGATGCTGGAAATACAACAAGTAGCACATACCTTATTCCCTCTTCTGATTTTACAGACCCAAACAATAGAAGATACTATAGATCATTCGCAGATGGATTTAACGGAGCTTTTACATCAGAAAGTTTAGTGGCAGGAACAGAACTGGGACCCCTTGTAAACGTAACTTTATATACAATTTTATTTGATAGCAAAGGTGGTTCTGCAGTATCTTCATTAACTCAGTCTACCGAAGGTGGTTCAATTTCTCAACCAACAAATCCAACAAGAACTGATTTCACATTTGGTGGATGGTCTGCAACAGATGGCGGAACTACTGCAGTAAGCTGGCCTAGAACTCCAACATCTGATCAGACACTGTATGCAATTTGGACAGCTGTTTCAACAGGGCCAACGGCCCCAACATCTCTTAGTGTTACAGCAGGAGCAGTATCATCATTTCTTTCAACTACTCTTACTAGAAACAGCGCTACAAATAAAACACAGTCATGGTCAACATCAACTTCACAAGCCGTATCAGTTACTTGGACAAAGGGAACTGGTACTGGAACTATAACCTCTGAAGTAAAATGGAATCAAACTGGAGTGACTCCAGGTAGCTCAGATTCTGGAACATGGACTGGAATTTCTGGATCTTCTCAATCAGATAGTAATGGTGGAGGAACTACAAATTATTATTGGGTAAGAACAGTAGACGGGAATAGCGCAAAGAGTGCTTGGGTGTATGCTGGTTCTTATACTGCCGCATCGCCTTCTATGACTGGATTCTCAATTAGAATTTATCGTGGAAATGGAACATCTTTTTCAAATCCAAGCCCAGCACCTTTGTCAACAAGCACAAGCGGATCATACACATGGTCTGGGCTAACAAATAGAGATGCATCGCCAGACTTTGGACACTATGCATGGGCAAGTGGTACTTTAAATGGAAGTTCGAAGACTGCAACTTCGTCAACGGTGTAATATGAATATATATGAAAAAATAGATATAGTTTGTGAAAGAATAGAGGAGCTGCATGAAAGCTTAATGAATGCTCACGAATTATGTAATGAGCCAGGGATTAGTTATGAAATTCAATATGCAAGATATTTAGAACTTGAAAGATTGAATAAGGTTATTGAGGCTTTAAAGCAAGTAAAAGAAGGTTTATTTATTGAGGCAGGAATAAGTATTGACTAATTTAAAGGAAATGCTATAATATGAAAGGAGGCAAAAATGACAACAACTTTAACAAATGAAGAGAAGTTAGCTATTGCAGCGCAACACAAGAGAAATCTTGAGTATAGCCTATATAACTTAGAACTATCTCTCATTACAGAAAATGCAGTTACTTCTCCAAAAACAGAAGTAGTTTCATCACTTAATTCACAAATATCTGAATTATCTAAGCAAATAGCAGCTATTGACAATGAAATAGCTGGACTAGCAGAATAAGGAAAAAGATGGCAGAAAAAGCAGAGTTAATTATTACCGCCTTACAGCAACGTATAGGAGAAGTCGTATCAAGCTATGAGACTCAAATTGCAATACTTAGGGCAGAGATTACTAAGCTTATGGAAGAAAAGGAAGCAAAGAGTGCGGCTGTTCAAGAATACTCAGAGCATCTTAATAACATCGCCAACTAATTTTCCTTCAGGTATCGCTGTTAAAGCAGATAAAGATACATATTGGATTAAAGACGGTAAAAGGTATAGACTTATTTCTGATAGGGCCGCCACGTCTTGGTCATTTACAACTGTAAATGCAACTGAGGCGGCTTTAACAGGATTTAAAGTGGCTGGCAAATTAGGTTTTAGAGATGGAGCCTTGATCAAGAACATAGCAGATGGTAAAATATATCTAGTATCACAGAATAAACTAAGACACATTGTGGACCCAGATTCGTTTACTAAATATGGATTAGATAGATCTAAAATAATTGAGGTGTCTGAGGCAGAAGTTTCAGCACATGATTTAGGAGAAAATATATAATGAGCGACACTTTTAATGACGGTGATCCAATCGATGCAACCTTGTTACAAAAATTAAAGACAGATGTGGCAAAAGCTACTGCATTGGCTGGCGCTAAGGCTAGTGCTGGCTCGAATATTAATATCTCAGAACTTGAAAATAAAACTGCAGCAGAAATAACTATTCCTAAATTTTTTGGAGGAAAGACTGCCGCAAAGTCTGTTGTAAACGGAAAACGTCAAACATTTGCAATTGATTATACAGCAGCTGGATTTTCTAAAAATCCATCTGCTATAATATTGACTCCTATTTCTGGTAGCGGTTTGGCGGATATCAAAGCGCCATCTATCATTAGTAAGTCAGTCACACCAGGTAATGCTGAGGCACAAATTTGGGGCTCAGGGGATACAAAAACAATTACCCTGTACTTTATAGCAGTTCAAAACTAAGCTATTGACAGCCTAGCAATATATGCTACAATTTCTATAACATCAAGTCACGACTCCGTGACTTTTTTTACGCAAGGAAGATTAATGTCAAACGATTTGAAATGGATGCTATCGTCCGATCAGCAGTTCCCGTATCAGGATGATAAGGCCATTGAACTATGGTTTAAGGTCATGAAGTGGTTTAAGCCAGATGTTGTGGACTACCTTGGCGACACAGATGACCAAGCTTGCTACAGCAAGTATACAGAGGGTCGCTCAGCAGAGTTTATGAACCTTCATAAAACAGATAGCAAAGATTTAATTGTACCCAT
>Ga0255063_1000479_pt1 | contig 10023 bp, 10 predicted proteins | sample Colum_Cont_RepA__3_FD_188458 | JGI IMG/M metagenome (GOLD analysis project Ga0255063, IMG submission 188458) | Freshwater microbial communities from Columbia River, Oregon, United States - Colum_Cont_RepA_0h | ecosystem: Environmental > Aquatic > Freshwater > River | place: USA: Oregon... | reverse complement strand
GAACACGGAGCGATGTCGCAAGTTGTTCCGGCGCATCTCCGCACGCGTGACGAGACGCATGACGTTGCCGCTGCGGTCAACTTCTTCGACCATCTCCACTTCGGTACCCTGCTCCGCCGACATGGGCTTGTGCCTACCATTAGGCATGGCCAAATCCACAGAGCCCAACAGCACTAACAGTGCGCGTGAGCGCCACGGGGCCCCGGTCGGTGTGCTTGAGCAAGCCGCAGGTGTGTTCGATCAGACGGTCAAGCTTCGTCGCAATCTGCATCGTTGGCCAGAGCTGGGCAATGACCTGCCCAAGACTCGTGAGCAGGTGATGGAGCAGATTCAGCACTTGCCACTCGACATCACCTTGCACTCCACCACCAGCGGCATTGCCGCAATGTTGACCGGTGACAAGCCAGGCCCAACTGTGTTGCTGCGCGGAGACATGGACGCGCTGCCAATGCCAGAAGACACCGACATTGACTTCAAGTCAAACGTCGACGGCATGATGCACGCCTGTGGTCATGACCAACACACAGCAATGTTGGTTGGTGCTGCAAAAGTGTTGTCCGCGCGAAAGTCCGAGATTGCAGGTCGCGTGTTGTTCATGTTTCAACCCGGTGAAGAGGGTTTCGGCGGAGCGAACTACATGTTGGACGAAGGCATTTTGGACGTGCCACACCTTGCTGACGGATCTGAGTCACCCGTCACCGGTGCGTTCGCATTGCATGTATCGACAAACATTCCAAACGGAATGCTCGCCATCAAAGGCGGGCCGACGATGGCATCAAGCGACACATTGTCAATCACCATCACGGGGCGAGGTGGACATGCCAGTTCGCCCCACTTCGCGCTCGACCCAGTTCCTGTCGCCTGTGAAATCGTTCAGGCTTTGCAGATCATGGTCACTCGTCGACTCGATGTCTTCGACCCAGGCGTAGTCACCGTCACCACGATCAGTGCTGGAACAGCAAGCAATGTCATTCCAGAGTCAGTTGTCATCAAGGGCACCATTCGCGCCGTCAGCGAAGGAACGCGTAACAAGATTCACGACAACATCCGTCGTCTTGCCGAGACCATCGCAGCTGCACATGAAATGACAGCCGACGTCGAACTTGGTTGGGGTTACCCCGTCACCGTGAACGATGCTGACTTTGCTGACTTCGCATTCGACGTGGCAACCGCCTTGGTCGGCGACAAAGCAGTCATCAAGATGCCAGCGCCGGTCATGGGTGCCGAAGACTTCAGTTACGTGCTGAACAAAGTGCCGGGCTCAATGATGTTCCTTGGTGCATCACCAGATGGCATCGACCCACGCACCGCACCGCCGAACCACAGCAACCGCGCAGTGTTCAATGAGGCAACGATGAAAAATGGCATCGCGATGTACACCTCAATGGCCTTGCGCCATCTTGACGTTCCGCTGTCATAGCGCGATCAGCGACCAGAGTGGCCGAAGCCGCCGCCGCGGTCGTGACCACCGAGTTCGTCAACTACCAACCACTCGACGTCTTCGACTTTTTGAACGACCAGCTGTGCGATGCGGTCACCACGTGACACTCGATATGGACGTGTCGGGTCGGTGTTCAACAACACGACTTTCAACTCACCGCGATAACCAGAGTCGATCAAACCAGGTGCATTCACCACGCTGATGCCGTGATTCAACGCGAGTCCACTTCGTGGCAACACGAACCCTGCGTACCCCTCTGGCAAAGCAATGGCGATACCAGTGGGCATGAGAAGTCGCCCACCACCTGGTGCAATGACAGCGTCATTACGCGCGTGCAGGTCGGTTCCCGCATCGCCACGACTTGCAGTGCGCGGCAAAGGCAGGGATTCGTCGAGTTGTTTGATGTGAACCGCCACCATCGTCCTCACGCTAGGCACTCCGATCCCCTCTCTCCCAGACAGGCGACCTAGATTGTCTGGGTGCTGATTTGGATGGACCTCGAGATGACCGGTCTCAATCCAGAAGTTCACACCATCGTCGAAATTGCCACCATCGTCACCGATGACGAGTTGAACGTGGTGGCAGAGGGCCCTGACCTTGTCATTCACCAGCCCGAGGACGTGCTCGCGCACATGGAACCCATCGTCGTTGAGATGCACACCAAGTCGGGGCTCCTTGAGGCCATCAAGACCTCGACCATGACATTGGACGAGGCCACCCGGCTGACGCTCGACTTCATCCGCCAGCACAGCCCCGAGCCGAACAAGATTCCGCTGTGCGGTAACTCCATCGGCACCGACCGCCGCTTTCTCACCAAGTACATGCCCGACATCGAGAACTGGTTGCACTACAGGTGCGTCGACGTCTCGAGCGTGAAGGAATTGGTGAAGCGCTGGTATCCGGGTCTTGAACATGCACGACCATCAAAAGGTGGCACGCACCGTGCACTCGACGATGTCAAAGAGAGCATCAGTGAGTTGCGTTTCTACCGCGACAAAATCTTCAAGGAGAAAAAGTCGTGAGCACTGAAGCACCACGCCCGCTGAAGCAAGAACAGATTGAGGCCACCGACGAGATCACCGAGGTAGCCCCCGGAATCTTGCGCACCATGTTGCCCATTGACTTCACCGGCCTTGGCCATGTCAACATGTATGTGCTTGAAGACGAACGTGGTGTTGCAGTTGTCGACCCAGGCCTTCCGAACAAGGAATGTTGGGTCGCAATCAAACAACGCTTGAAGAACATCGGTGTACCGATGCGCCGCGTGCACTCGATCATCGTCACTCATAGCCACCCCGACCACTTCGGAGGGGCAGAGCGCATTCGCGACAAATCGGGTGCAGACGTCGTTGCGCACCGCTTGTTCCGTTCATGGTGGAACCCTGATGAACCGGGCGACCTTGACCCCGAAGAAATGGCTCTATACAGCGCCCGTCCTCGCGAGCATGTTCCGTGGGGCGGGCCCGATATGGAAGTTCCGTGGAAGCGTCGTTTCCCGATGAACATCATTCGGCCCCCACATCGCATGGTTCCCATGCCAACGCCCTCAATTCGTCTGCGCGAACACGACTCCATCAAGTTCGCACGCCGCGAATGGTTCGCCATTCACACCCCCGGCCACACGGAAGATCACTTGTGCTTGTTCGACCCCGAAGAAGGTGTGCTCATCACCGGCGACCATGTTTTGCCAACCATCACACCACACGTTCCTGGGCTGTCTGCATCAGATGATCCGCTCAGCATGTTCTATGCCTCTCTTGACAAAGTGGGCCAGCTTGGCCAGCAAGTCAAAGTGGCGCTACCTGCTCACGGCAACCCATTCCATGACATCTCGAAGCGCACTGAAGAAATCAAAGAGCACCATGATGAGCGACTTCAAAGGCTGCGAGATACGTCGAGCACGCTCAACCGACCCGCATCGGTCATGGAATTCGCGACGTACCTCTTCTCACCTCGAGCCCAAGGGCCAATGGCGCACAGCGAAACGTACGCTCACCTTGAGCATCTTCGCTTACGTGGCGAATTCGAATGCCGCGACAATGGCGGCATTCTCGAATACGTACTGTCGTAGTTGATGCACGCTCAGCGCGTGCCGAACCACATTCCGGCTTGTACAGCGCCATCTGCTTCCACAAGCAACGTCACTTCGTGTGGTGACACATCAAAACGATGAACATTGACCTTCGCACCTGGAGTAATGCCGTCGTGATGCTCCACCAAGAATCGCACATTCTCGCGTAAGTGACGGCTAGCGAGCAGCTGCTCTTCCATGATTTCCCAATACGCAGCGTTGTTCATGTGCTCGAGTGCGTCGAAGTCGGAGAATCGCGTCACCCACGCTGACGTCGTGTGCGACGCATCACTTGCACGAACAATGCTTGGCTTCACCACTTGCCGTGCACCAACTTCTCGTCCACCTGTCGAAGGTCCCCACACTTCTCGAAGGGTCGGCGTCAGTGCCCTTGGACGCATCGTCTTCATGTCAATGTGCACCCAGATGGCAGACGCATCGACCAACACACGACCAGATTCATCGGTCATCTGGGTACGCCGCTCAGCCCAATGTGAGCCGAGGCCCGCCACCCACGTCGCAAGCGAGAGACGCTGGAGATAGGTGGGGAATGCGTACACATCGATGAGCGTGCGTCGAACCACCCATCCGTGCAGATCATTTCCAACGACTCCTGTGTCTTGGCCATCGTCCTTGGCAATGTCCTGCAGGTACCGAGCGAGAGAATCGAGTCGACACCTTCCACCGGGACTTGCGTCGCCCAGTCGTATGGGGCGCATTGCTCGGAACACTCGGGCAGTGCTCGCTAGCGGCACGCATTCGAGGGCTGCCACTGTGTCGCGCAAGGTCACAACCTCGACCATAGAGCCCCGCCCCGACCGTCACCCCCTTGTCCCGCAAGGGTTTGACGGACCTGTGGAAATACCGCTTGCCAGACCCCGTCCATCTGTGGTTGAGTTGTCGCTTCATGAGTTCAAACGCCGCTGCAACAACCTTCTGGTCCACGGGTAGCCCCGTGGTCATTGCTGCGCGCGCCTTTGCCTATGCCGTGGCCTTTGCGACCGCGACGTATGCCATGTGGTTTACCAAGCCAGTGGCAGCGAAGCATTCAAATAAGCGCACCGCCCGGCACCTCACGAAGGCTCAGATGTAGCGACAAGCTCCATACAAGCCGCAGAGGCCGCCGGGTTCCACGAACCGGGCGGCTTTTTTGTTGCCCAAAGTCAGCCAGCACACACCCATAAAGAAAGCAGACATCATGTACACAGCAATCAACAAAGAAATTGGCGGACTCGCACTTCGCGAAGAGCCGGCACGTTTGTCGGCCCTGCGCTGCAGCGATGGCAACGGAACGTTGTCCTACCTGTTCTTCTCTGAGGAGTACGTCGATATTCAGCGTGCCAAGGCGATCTGTGCCAAGTGCACATCTGCTGGTGACTGTCTCCAAGGTGCCCTTGAACGGCTTGAGCCGTGGGGCGTCTGGGGAGGTGAATTGCTCGAGATGGGACGCATCGTGGCGGTGAAGAAGCCACGAGGACGTCCGCCCACGAAATCGCGCCCGGTCATCGCGGTCGACGAGGTACCCATTCCTCGTCACCTCGTAGCCTGACCATGTGAGAATCCGTCGGAATCTCCTTGTCTGGTCGACCGTGGCGGCACTTGTCGTCGCCATCGTCGGAGGTTGGCTGTTCAGCTCGGCCTCCGACGATGGCGTCGACGCCAATCTCACGAACCCCGGCGTCGTGCAAGACCCAACCATCGGCACCAACGCAGTTGCAAACGGCGAGGAACTTCCCCCCGTCAACCTGCCCTCTGTAGCCACAGGAGATCTGACCGCGATCTTCCCCCAGGGTCGCCCACTCGTCATCAATTTCTGGTTCTCCACCTGCGAGCCCTGCCGCCGCGAGATGCCTGCGCTGCAAGCAGTCAGTCAACAATTGTCGGGCATCGTAGACATCATCGGTGTGAACCCAAACGACACAGCCGAAGTCGCTGCGAACTGGGCATCTGACATTGGCGTCACCTTCCCGCTATACACCGACCGAGATGCCGAGCTACTCACAGAAGTAGGTATTGGAACGATGCCCACCACGTTGTTCGTGTCGACTGACGGTGTCATCGTCGACACCCATGCCGGCGAGATAACTGCCGCTGAATTACGCGCAGCGATCACCACGAGCTTCGGCATCAAGGTTTGACCGATGGAAGGTGACTTCGCCTACAGCTTCATCCTCGGCGTTCTTGCTGCCGTCAACCCATGTGGCTTCGTGTTGCTTCCCACTTATCTCTTGTACTTTCTCGGTCTCGAGAGTCACCGGGAATCAACACAAACGGCTTCGCTTCGTCGAGCACTCACTGTCAGCACGGCGGTCAGTGGTGGTTTCATCGCAGTGTTCCTAGTTGTGGGCGTCATCACTCGCCTATTCACCTCTGTGCTCTCTGACAACGCCAAGTACGTGGGGCTACTTGTTGGTGTGACGCTCAGCGTCATGGGCATCGCCATGATCGGCGGATGGAAACCAAAGTTCATGCGACCATCCATCACCACCGAGCGCGACACCACGGTTCGAGCGATGTTCATCTACGGCATCGCGTACGCGGTTGCATCAATCGGTTGCACCATCGGTCTTCTCACGACCGTCGTACTCGGTTCGGTCGGTCGCCATGGCTTCGTATCTGGTGTCACAAGCATCGTGTTGTATGGATCGGGAATGGCGCTCTTCGTGACCGCGCTCACCATCACGCTTGCCACTGCACAACGCGGACTTCTCACCTTCGCTCGCAGCAGCATGCGCCACGTCGACAAAGTGTCGGCGGTGTTCATCACTCTTGCCGGCCTGTACCTCACGTGGTATTGGTATGGAGCCGTGACCGAGCGTTCATCTGATTCCGTCACCGGCACAGTCGACGATTGGCAATCATCGGTGACGTCGTTTCTTCAGAATCAGGGAGCTTGGCGACTGGCAATCGTGTTCGTTGTGATCGTGGGAATCGCCCTCGTCACGGTGCGAGGCGCGACATCGTCCACGAGTCGCGATCGCGAACGTATCTGAACCGATCATGAAGTCGGCTTGGCCGACCTTGCCAGAACTCGATCGACACCGGAATGAGACGCCAGCCACCCCAATACTCCGGTCGTGGAACATCGCTACCTTCAAACCGCGTGGTCGCGCCTGCCACCAGTGCTTCTAGCTCTTCACGGTTTGTGAGCACTTGGCTTTGTGGAGAAGCCCACGCACCAATCTGTGATGCACGTGGACGGCTAGCAAAGTAGTCATCACTCTCTGCCGTTGACACCTTGACGATATTGCCTCGTACCCGAACCTGCCGATGCAAGTCGAGCCATGCGAACACGGCCGATGCCACTGGGTTCTCTTCTAACTGTGTGCTCTTTGCACTGTCGTAGTTGGTGTAGAAGACGAAACCACGTTCGTCGGCTGCGCGCGCAAGTACGACCCGTGCATCAGGAGCACCCGAGTCGTCCACTGTCGACAGCGTCATCGCATGTGGTTCAGCGATACCGGCTTCTTCTGCCTGCAAGTACCACAAGTGGAATTGAGCAAATGGATTGCGATCAAGGTCTGCGACATCAAGCCCAGCAGTCTCGTATTGAATGCGGCGATCGCGAATGCTCATGCGACGTTGCCAGTTACTTCGCGGTGATTGATGTCGCGCCGCGCATGTATGGCACGAGCACCTCGGGAATGCGCACCGACCCGTCAGGCTGACGGTGGTTCTCGCAGATTGCTGCCCACACGCGTGGCACGGCGAGTGCAGAACCATTCAACGTGTTAGCGATCTCGGTGCCCTTTTGCCCGTGACGCTTGAAGCGAATGTCGGCGCGACGAGCTTGGTAGTCACTGAACCAGCTCACCGAACTGACTTCAAGCCAAGCGTCACAACCTGGCGCATAGACCTCAATATCAAAGCTGCGGTGATGGCTTCCGCCCATGTCTCCAGTGCAGATTTCAATGATGCGATATGGCAGCTCAAGTGCCGCCATGAGCGCTTCGGCACGACCGACGAGTTCCTGAAGAAGCGACGGCGCCTGCTCGGGTGTGGCGATAGCAAGAATCTCGACCTTGTCAAACTCATGCGCGCGCAACATGCCACGTGTGTCGCGCCCAGCCGACCCCGCTTCACGTCGGTAACACGGCGTGTACGCCATGAGTCGCGCCGGGAGTTGCGCTTCATCAAGTACCTCACCTGCATACAACGAGGTGAGCGGAACTTCGGCAGTTGGGATGGTCCATAGGTCATCACGCTCAATCGCAAACGCGTCGTCAGCAAACTTGGGAAGGTGACCAGTGGCTGTGAGCGTCGCCGTGGTGACAAGTGACGGTGGGCGAATCTCTTCGAACGCATCGGCATTGCGATCGAGCGCGAACTGACACAACGCGCGCGCAAGTGTCGCACCGAGTCCACGTTGCATGGTGAACATGGCGCCAGAGATCTTGGTGGCGCGTTCGTTGTCGAGAATGCCGAGTGCAGTGGCAGTTTCCCAATGCGGAACACGCTGGTGGTCACCGAACGATGCCGGCATGTTGACGGGACCCTTGACGACCGGGTTGTCCGCATCGGAGCCACCGTGGGGTGCTTCGGAATGGGGAGTGTTCGGTATACGCAACATGACGTCACGCAACTGGGCCTGCAGATCGTCAAAGTCGACCTGCAACTGACGCTCGGTGTCACCAAGTGCACGGCTCTCAGCCATGACCGCTTCTGCCTCGTCGTTCTTTCCCGCCTTACGCAACCCACCAACCTGTTTTGACAGGTCGTTCACTCGTGCACGAAGTGCGTCGCGGTCGGCGGTGAGGTCACGAAGTTTGGTGTCAAGTGCGACGGCGGCATCGACTTGTGCCAGCGCTTCGGGTTTTCCTCGACGAGACAGTGCAGTTCGCACCGCATCAAGGTCGCTGCGCAACAGACGGACATCAATCACGTGGATGAGGCTAGCGGTGGACCGTGTTCCTGACCGTGTCGGTTTCGTAGTGTGAGAAGCGTGTCTGGTGTGATTGTCGAAGATCTCGTCGTCTCATACGGCGACCTTTGCGCGGTTGACCATGCGAGCTTCACTGCCGCTCATGGCGAAGTGACGGTCATCCTCGGCCCGAACGGTGCGGGTAAGACGTCGACGATTGAAGTCTGTGAGGGTTTTCGTGTGGCCCACTCTGGCAACGTGTCGGTGTCGGGGCTACACCCGGTGCGTGACCACGCCGCTCTCACCCGCAAGATGGGCGTCATGCTGCAAGGCGGTGGTGTGTATCCCAGTTCACGAGTTCAGGAAATTGTCCGTCTGTATGTCGACCTATATGACAATGGTGCCTCAGCAGATGAACTTGTCGATCGAGTCGGTCTTCGTCATCGTCGTGGCCACAGCTGGAAACGCCTGTCAGGGGGCGAACAGCAACGCTTGTCGTTGGCACTCGCGCTTGCCGCTGTGCCTGAGGTCGCGTTCTTGGATGAACCAACAGCTGGCGTCGATGTGTCAGGACGCCAAGACATCCGTGGCATCGTCACAGATCTTGCAGCGACCGGGTGTGCCGTGGTGCTCGCGACGCACGAGCTGGACGAAGCAGAACGCATCGCTGACCGCATAGTTATCTTCCATCAGGGTCGTGTCGTTGCGAATGGAACACTCGCTGAACTTCGTTCTGGCAATGACGGTCTGCGGTTCTCGAGCTCGCCGGAGTTGGACGATCGCGAACTCTCTCGCCACCTCAATGCAAAGGTGACGCGTGACGCCGATGGTCGTTACGTGGTGTCTGCCGACCCCACGCCATCACTCGTTGCTCGACTAAGTCAATGGCTGGCTGACCATTCACTGCCATTGAACGACCTGCGTACGTCCGAGACCCTCGAAGCGATCTTCCAACGCATCGTCAACTCACTGGGAGACGGACGATGAAACAGTGGCGTGCACAGACAGTGGCCGAGCTGCGATTGCTCGCTCGCAATGGTGAACAATTACTACTAACCATTGGCATTCCGGTGATGCTGCTCGTGTTCTTCTCCGTGGTCGATGTACTGCCAACGGGTGAGGGCGACGCAATTGACTTTCTCTTGCCGGGAGTGCTTGCCATCGCACTCATGTCGACTGCCATGGTCAGTCTCGGAATTGCGACCGGTTTTGAACGTTCATATGGAGTGTTGAAACGTCTAGGTGCAACTCCACTTGGTCGACCCCGGCTCATCGCCGCGAAACTCGCCTGTGTCGTCATAGTGCAGTTTGTTCAGTTCATCGTGCTTGCAATAATTGCGGTGTTGCTCGGATGGTCTGCAGGCGGATTGAACTTAAATGCTCTTCTCATTGGTTTCATCTTTGGAACGGCAAGCTTCATAGGCATTGGGCTTTTGCTTGCTGGAACATTGCGGGGCGAGGTCAACCTTGCGGCTCAGAACGGGTTGTACTTGTTGATGTTGTTGCTGAGCGGCATGATCATCAATGCAGACTCCATGCCTTCTGGCCTCAATTCTCTCGCGACGGCTCTTCCATCCGGCGCACTTGCCACCATCCTTCGAACAGCGACTGGCCATTCATCCGATGCAATTGCTGGACCCACCATGGTGT
>Ga0255063_1000475_pt1 | contig 10045 bp, 10 predicted proteins | sample Colum_Cont_RepA__3_FD_188458 | JGI IMG/M metagenome (GOLD analysis project Ga0255063, IMG submission 188458) | Freshwater microbial communities from Columbia River, Oregon, United States - Colum_Cont_RepA_0h | ecosystem: Environmental > Aquatic > Freshwater > River | place: USA: Oregon... | reverse complement strand
CGATCGAGTTGAGTCGGCCGACTCAAAGTCTTCGCGAATGCCGTTGTAACGAGCGTCCATTCCCTTTTTAATTCGAGGGAACAAGAACACGCGCATGATGACCAGGAACACGAGGAACGAACCAGCACCCCAGATGAGCTCTTTGCCCTCTGGTGCAATCGGGTTCGGACCCGTGGTTTCAGCAGCAGTTGCTTCTGTACCGCCTTCAGCGGTCTCAGCAGCAACGCGTACCTGAACCAGGCCACCTTGCAGTGTCGTTACGTGAACTCGCATTGGATCAGGCGAACTTCAACAGAATGAAGGCAACGAAGCCGATAAGAGCAAGAGCTTCGGTAAATGCAACACCAAGGAACATGGTGGTGCGGACCATACCTGCGGACTCCGGCTGACGTGCCATTGCTTCAATGGCCTTACCGAAAATCATTCCGATTCCGATGCCAGGTCCGATTGCTGCGAGACCGTATGCAAGACCCGCCATCTGAGCAGCAGCATTTGCCTTTGCTTCAGCTGGTGTGAGTTCTGCTGCAACGCGAATGCTCGCGTGTGCGATTCGTGTTAACGCTTCCATTTTTTATCTCCTGTTTAGTTGTTTAGTTTTTTGTGGGTATCTGTCGGTATTCGATGTTTCTGAATTAATGCTCCGGGTGCGTTGCCCCACCGATGTACACCGCGGTGAGAACCGTGAAGATGTACGCCTGGAGGAATGCAACCAAGATCTCAAAGCCCGTCAAAAAGATGAGCAGGGCGAATGGCAAAATGCCGATTGGTACGAGGAAAAACTTCTGTGTCTCTGCCTGAATGAGCGACTGGGTGAGCAAGGCGAAGATGACCAACAAAAGGTGACCAGCAAGCATGTTGGCGAAAAGTCGAACTGCCAACGAGAACGGACGAACAACAAGTGTGGAGATGAGTTCAATTGGTGTCACCAAGATATACAGCGCTTTTGGAACTCCCGGTGGGAACAACACGTTCTTGAAATAACCGAACAAACCTTGGTGCTTAATACCTGTTGCATTGAACACCACCCAAACAAGCAACGCCATAAACGCAGGAATGCCCATTCGAGCAGTTGCTGGCATTTGAATGAACGGAATAATTCCTGGCAAGTTGCACAAATAAATGAATACAAACATGGTGAGCAAGAACGGCGTCCAACCCATTCCTGATTTACCCATGGTTTCCATGATGATGTTCTTCTCGATGAACTCAACGATGATCTCAGCCAAGTTGCGGCTGCCCTTAGGAGCCTTGCGCGCATCTTTTAATGAAGCAACAAGGAACAACACTGTTCCAATCAACGCTGACAAGATTGCGATGATGACAACTTTGTTAATGCCTGGAACAACATCTTTCCAACGAAGAATGGTGTTGATCGGAGGGAAGCTAAAACCGCGCCCCGAGCTTTCACCAAGAATTACTGCAATTTGGTTTGAGAACACTGTGATCCTGCTTTGTCGACTAGTTACTTGTTGAATCTTGGACGGTGGTGCTTGCTACATGTTTTGGCTTGAGTCCGGGGAAAGCAAGCGACAAAGAAATATAACGCATTTCCCAGAAGAGCAACCCAACGTGACTAATGACAATAGTCATGCACAAAGGCACGAGTTCAACCCACGTGGCATTGCGGACAAAAAACACGGCTGCAGCGATTACCGCTAAGCGAAAAATGTAACCAAACAACGTTGCACCCATCATGAGGGCGTATGAAATACGGGCGGTGTAAGACACCATCCACGCCGCAACGGCAAAATTTCCTAGCACCAAAACGATGCCGTACGCACCCGACCACGCACCGTTCACTCCCCAAAATACAGCACTGAGCCCAATCAAGATGGGGGCAACTATTGAGCCGTGCTTAATGATGTCGCGCACAATTGCAGCTTCGGGAGCTGGGCCTTGGTCATTCATGGAAAGTATTGACACGTATTGAGGATCGTCAGTTTTCACTGAGGCTCCTTTCGTGTTGGTGCGCCTTCGAAGCGTTCCAACGCTTTCATTCGACCGTCGTAGGTGTAGTACATCCGAATAAAATTGCCAACAACTGAAAACACGACCAACGCAATGGTCACGATCGGCATCGTTCCTACTTGTGAGTCAATTGTCAGACCGACAACGGTAAACACCAACACGCTCAGCGCCATCTCTGGGCCTCGACCAAGTGTGTCGGTGATGCCAGATTCCAATGCCTTCTTGGGCACCAACTTCTTAGGAAAGAACTTCAACGAGAAAATGCCCCTCAGGCTCGAACCGCTTGTGAAACTAAGTACAAACTAGTTTGACGCCGCCAAACCCACCAAACTGGTCGTGCGCTTGTGCCCTATTGCGAGTCAGCGTGAGGTCGCCAACGGGGATGCAACACCGTAAAACCCGCCAAAAGCACGGCTGCAACAATGAGTGGCCAAAAGTTGGGCTTGCTGGAAATGAGCGCCGGGTACAAGGCGACGGTAGACAGCAACGCCGTCCATGCCCACAAAATGACCACGGCTCGGCGCGGTCCATGCCCAAGAGCGATCAGCCGGTGGTGCAAGTGTCCTCGGTCGGCGGTTGCAAACCCCTGCCTGCTCACCGTGCGTCGCAAAATGGCAAACAGCACGTCGAAGAACGGCACGCCAAGAATAAGCAGTGGAATAAACAATGGCGCAATAAAGAAATATGTTTGCCCACTCACACCTTGCAACTGAGGGTCTGCACGACCTCCAACAACACTCGTTGATACTGCCATCAACAGACCAAGCATGAGCGCGCCAACGTCGCCCATAAAAATTCGCGCAGGGTTGAAGTTGTACGGCAAGAAGCCCAAACAAATTCCAAGCGTGATGATGGCAATGAGCGGACCGATGTTTGGCTGAGCAAGTAAACCTTGATCTGCAAGATGCTTGCTGTAGACAAAAAATGTTGCTGCAGCGATTGCCACGATTCCTGTAGCCAGACCGTCAAGTCCGTCAATCAAGTTGATCGCTTGCGTCATTCCTAATAACCACAACACCGTGAAGAGTGGGATCCAATCATTCGACAGCACAAACACATCAAGGAATGGCACGCGGAAATAAAACATGGTCACGCCAAACCACACCAACACCAACGCAACAACTACTACCCCGGTCACTTTCATTGGTGCAGATAAATCACGAATGTCGTCTGCAAAACCAAGTGCGGTGATCAAACCTGCTGCGAGCACGACACCAATCAATTCAGAGTTACCAGAAATGACCGGCGAGAAGCGATCCATTCGCCACGCAAGTATGAGTGCTGCAACGAGTCCACCCATAAACGCCAAACCACCAACGTTTGGAGTTGGAACAGGGTGTGCTCGTCGTTCGTCGGGTTCAGCCATCCATCGACGCTTGCGCGCATAGCGCTCGACAAGCGGAGTCAGAATTGCTGTTACCACCGCGGCACAAAGGCCAACGATCAGATAGCCGGTGAGATCAATCACGCACGCTTCGTATACACAGGAAACTTGGCGCACAAAGCTGCAACTTTGGCGCGAACTTCTGCAACTGCAGCTGGGTTGGCACGGTTGCGCAACGTTGTTGCAATGTATTCAGCAATCAATGCCATCTCTGGCTCTTTCATGCCCTGTGTTGTTACTGATGGAGTTCCAATTCGCACACCACTGGTGACGAATGGGCTGCGCGGATCATTTGGAATGTTGTTCTTGTTTAAGGTAATTCCCGCTTCATCAAGAATGAGTTGCGATTCTTTGCCTGTTAGATCGGCATCGAATGGCCGCAAGTCCACCACCATCATGTGGGTGTCAGTTCCGCCAGAAACCAGTCGGAAACCTTGTTTTGACAAGGCTTCTGCAAGTGCTGCAGCGTTTTTCACAATTTGCTGCGCATAGTCCTTGAAGCTTGGCTGCATAGCTTCATGAAATGCAACAGCCTTTGCTGCAACCGCATGTTCAAGTGGTCCACCTTGGCTTCCTGGAAACACCGCTTTGTCAATTGCTGCAGCGTGTGCAGCAGTGGTCAAAATGCAACCGCCGCGTGGTCCACGCAATGTTTTATGCGTAGTGAACGTCACGACGTCGGCGTATGGCACTGGGTTCGGGTGCGCGCCACCAGCAACCAGTCCAGCAATGTGAGCAATATCGAACATCATGAGCGCGCCAACTTCATCGGCGATTGCACGGAATGGCTGTGGCTCAAGTCTGCGCGGATACGAAGTGGTTCCTGCAACAATCATTTTTGGTTTGTGCTTAATTGCAAGCTCACGAATTTGGTCAAAGTCCAAACGTTCGTCAGTATCTCCAACACGGAACGATTGGAAGTTGTACAAAATTCCTGAAGCATTCACCGGCGAACCATGCGTGAGGTGACCGCCGTGGTCGAGGCTCAGTCCAAGAACAGTGTCACCAGGTTTGATGAGTCCGAGATACACCGCCATGTTTGCGCTTGCACCCGAGTGAGGTTGCACGTTGGCGTGATCTGCACCAAACAATTTCTTTACGCGGTCAATTGCAATCGCTTCAATATCGTCAACAACCGCGTTGCCTCCGTAGTAGCGCTTGCCCGGGTAGCCCTCTGCGTACTTGTTCGTGAGCACCGAACCAGTTGCTTCCATCACATCTGGTGAAGTGAAGTTCTCACTCGCAATGAGTTGCAGTCCAGTGGTTTGGCGCTCGCGCTCTTTATCAATGAGTCCAAAAACTTCTGTATCTCTCTGAGTCTCCGACGGCCAAGGCATTAGCGCCCTCCTTCTTGTTGTTCTATTTCTGCTAACTGCGCAACCCTGCGCTCATGTCGACCACCTTCAAAGGGTGTCGTCAAAAACCTTTCAACGATTTGTTCTGCTAATTCGAAACTCACTACTCGCCCACCCATACTCAACACATTTGCATCGTTGTGTGAGCGTGCCATTTCTGCCAAATACAGGTCGTTGCACAATGCAGCACGAACGCCATGCACTTTGTTTGCTGCAATCTGCTCGCCTTGGCCACTACCACCCATAACAATGCCGATTTCTGCTTTGCCATCGCGCACATCGCGGGCAACTGCCGCGCAAAACGGCGGGTAATCAACGCTTTCCGTGGAGTTCGTACCGTGATCAATAACGGTGTGCCCAGCCTTCGACAACACAGCCACAAGATGCTGCTTGAGTTCGAATCCAGCGTGGTCAGATCCGATGGCAATGATGCGAGGTGAAGGCGAAGAATTCATCAGAGATACCGCATGCGAGCATAGGTCACGAGGGCTTTACCCAATAGATCGCCTGCAATCATTGAAAAGTAGAGTTTGTGAAGTGACGCTCGACCCACGCACCCCCGTTCTTGTCGGGCAAGCCCAAATCTCGCAACATGTAGACGACTTATCGCAGGCATTGAGCCCCACCCAACTCATGGCGCAGGCAGTAAACGCCGCCATTCATGACGCTGGCGTGACATCACTCGGCACAATCGACGCACTTCACGTTTTACGTTCGTTGTCTACTCGCGAGCCAAACCCCGCACGCAGCGTGGCACGAGAACTCGGACTTAATGTTCGCGTTACCGGCCTTACTCCGCACGGTGGAAACCTTCCGCAATCTCTCGTGAACTTTTCATCGCTGGCGATTTCTCGTGGCGAAATTGACATGGTCGTGCTTACGGGCGGCGAAGCGTCGCGATCTCGACGTCGCGCCAAACAATCTGAAGTTCAACCCAAGTGGATGAACGCATCACCGGAGTCTGCAGCAGATGAAGTTCCAACTGCTGTTGCAGAGGAATTGGTGATGAACCATGAAGTCGAACTTGCACTGAAGATCGCACTTCCAATTCAGATCTATCCGATGTTTGAAACAGCGCTTCGTGCCGCAGCACAGCGTTCGATCAGCGAGCATCAACAATTGATCAGTGAACTCTGGTCGCGTTTCAGCAACGTTGCAGAAGGAAACCCGCATGCATGGTTGCGTAATTCGTACACACCAGAACAGATTCGCACTGCTTCCCCAACCAACAGAATGGTGGGATACCCGTACACAAAACTGATGAACTCAAACAACGATGTAGACATGTCGGCAGCGCTGGTGTTGTGTTCGGTAGAACGCGCGACTGCTCTTGGCATCGCGCGTGACAAATGGGTGTTCCCACAAGCTGGCACCGACTGTCACGAACACAACTTCATTTCTCATCGTTGGACGTTCACTGATACACCGGCAATTCGTTTAGGCGGCGAGCATCTCCAACAACTCACAGGCAAGCCGACGAGTGAATACGACTTCATTGATTTGTACTCGTGCTTCCCATCTGCAGTGCAACTTGGTGCCCGGTCGCTCGGACTCAGCTTGAACCAACAACTCACTCAAACTGGTGGACTCTCGTTTGCGGGGGGACCGTTCAATAACTACGTCATGCACGCCATAGCCACCACCATGCACATGGTCCGCGAACAGCCAAATGCTCACGGTTTCGTGTGGGCAAATGGCGGATACGCAACCAAGCATTCATTCGGTGCATATGCGGCGACACCACCACAAAACGGATTTGCCCATTCGTCTCCGCAAGACCAAGTTGATGCATTGCCAAAACGCCAAGTGGCAACTGCTGCCGAAGGGGTTGGGCCAGCAAAACTTGAGGCATACAGCGTGATGCACGGGCGAGATGGAAACCCCGAAACCATTTGCGCTTCGGTCATCCTCCCCGATTCTCGTCGCGCCTGGGCAACATCGAATGACCCGCAATTAGCAATTGAAATGTGCGAACGCGAATGGGTTGGCGTGCCTGTTCGACTTGATGAATCGGGAACACTGCTCGCATGACCGACACGTTTCCTCGACAATATGCGCGAACTCAGCGCCTCACTCTTGGCGAACCGCGAAACATCGTTGTTTCCCCAGATGGAAAACGAGTGCTGTTTCTGCGGTCACCTGTCGGTAACGACACGGTGAATTCGCTGTGGATCTGTCATACCGATCGCAACACCGAAACATGTCTTGCTGATATTCGCACGCTGCTCAGCAACTCGAAAACTGATCATGAATCCGCGCAAGAACGTGCACGGCGTGAGCGTGCACGAGAAGGTGCTGCAGGAATTGTTTCATTCTCCTGCGATAGCGAAGTACTACATGTTGCCTTTGCCGTAAGTGGCCGACTGTTTGTTGGCGACATGCACAATGCTCGCGAAGTCGTAATCAACAAACCGGCACCAGACACTATTTACGACGCTCGCATCAGCCCGGATGGCAAACATGTTGCCTATATACGTGGCAGCGCATTATTCGTGTGTGACATGCACGGCAACGAGCGTTGCCTCACTCCTGAAACAGCGAGTGACGTCACATGGGGCGTTGCCGAATTTGTGGCCGCAGAAGAAATGAATCGGCAGCGCGGCTACTGGTGGTCCCCGAACAGTGATGCACTCGTTGTTGAACGCGTCGACAACTCCCCAATCGAACTCATCACCATTGCCGACCCGTCGCAACCAACAGTTGAACCGCAAACTCGCAGGTATCCGTTTGCAGGAACGAGCAACGCACGTACTTCGTTGCATGTCATCGACCTTGAGGCACGTTCAACCGACATTGTCTGGGACGCAGAAACATTCGAATATCTGACTTCCGTGCAGTGGAACAAGGCTGGGCTCGTCATATCGGTAATGTCGCGCGATCAAAAGTTGCTCGACATTCGAAAAGTGCACGCCACTGGCGAAACAGAATCGCTGCATGTGGAGCGCGACGACAAATGGGTCGAGCTCGTTGCCGGCGGCCCGTCACTTATTGCCGAAAACATGTTGTTGTGTTGTGGCGAACGCAATGGTGCTCGAGCAGTTTTGGTGAACAACAATGCGATTACTCCACCCCATGTTCAGGTGCGTGGAATTGTTAATGCAAACGCCGATCACGTGACGTTTTCCGGTAACCCCATTGACCAACCACATGTCCTACACGCATGGAGAGTGAATGTTTCAACGCATGAATTAGTTCAACTCACCCACGACGACGGTATTCACACTGTTGCAATTGGCGGCGAAACCATTGTGGTTCGCAGCGCAACCATGCACCAACCACGCTCACGCACATTGGTGAATAACCATCACGAATTGCAAAATAACGCCGAGCAATCGCTACTCAGCGTCAACGCTTCATTTCATCGCGTTGGCAAACGAAGCATCAGTACTGCAATTGTGTTGCCCGAGAACCACGACGGCTCTGCGCTTCCGGTTTTGTTCGACCCATACGGTGGGCCACACGCACAACGAGTGGTTGCTAGCAGCATGGCATTCACCGCAGCCCAATGGTTTGCCAACCAAGGATTCTGCGTCGTCATAGCCGACGGAAGTGGAACACCAGGTCGTGGAAGTGACTGGGAACGCGAGGTGTATCACGACCTTGCATCAACCGTGCTGGACGATCAGATTGAGGTACTTAGTCACTTGTCTGAAATCGCTCCGTGTGCCGACATTTCGCGAGTAGCAATTCGCGGTTGGAGTTTCGGTGGTTACCTGGCAGCTCTTGCTGTGCTTCGAGCACCTCAACACTTTCACACCGCTATTGCTGGGGCACCAGTTACCGAATGGAAGTTGTACGACACGTTCTACACCGAGCGATATTTGGGCAACCCAATGCACGACCCACAGCCATACATCGCTTCCTCACTGTTGCACGAAGCGAAGAACCTCACTCGCCCGCTGCTCATCATTCACGGACTCGCCGACGACAATGTGTTGGCAGCGCATTCGTTAGAACTCACCACGGCGTTACTGCATGCTGGTAAGCCTCATGAGTTTTTACCGCTCGTTGGCGTTACACACATGACGCCGCAAGAAGTTGTTGCAGAAAACTTGCTGCTGCACCAGCTGGATTTTCTACGACGCAGTTTGTCGTTGCGCTAACGCGATTCGGTCTCTACCCGCGAGGTCGCGCCGAATTTCAACGTGCACGAGTCCTGCATTTTCCAACAACGCACGAACGTCGTCGCCCTGTCGATAGCCAATTTCAAGTGCAAGCCAGCCGTTGTTTGCCAACCAGGTTGTTGCACCACTAATTACTTCGCGAATGTCCGCGAGGCCGTTGTCGCCTGCGTACAAAGCAGAATGTGGTTCCCATGCATGCACGTCGGTTGCAACTTCATCGTCGTCGTGAGCAATGTATGGAGGATTACACACTGCAATATCAATTGCGCCCTTCAATGAATCATCAAGCGCATTCCACCAGCTGCCAAGTGCAAGTCGAACCCCGCCACCCTTTTGGCCAACGCCAACCAGGTTTCCCCGTGCAACATCCAGCGCATCGCTCGACTGATCGGTAAGCCATACATTGGTTTTGCCAAGCGGCAGTTCGTGCGCCATTGACAGCCCGATCACTCCGCTTCCCGTACCCAAATCAACAATGTTGAGTGGTCGATCTATCTGCTGCAATCGCTCAGTTGCAATTGCCAGCCCCACCTCAACCAACAGTTCAGTTTCAGGTCGTGGAATCAGTACTCGCTGATCTACGAGAACATCTAAGTGTCGAAACGCCCAACGCTTCATGACATATTGCAACGGCTCTCCCGCTAACCGGCGTCGAACCATGTCGTGCAAATGCTTGGCCATTGCCGTCGTCACATATTCATCTTGCGACTGACGAAATTCTTTCCCGTCTAATCCGCTTGCGTGCTCACACAACCAACGTGCTTCGTTGGCATCGCCCAGTTGCTCAGTCGTTTCGGCGAGCATCTCGCTCCATGTCACCGCGTCTTCGGGTGTCATGGTGTGGTTAGTCGTTTGCGGCGCCAGCCAACTGCTCAATCTGGAATTGCGTTGTTAACGCATCCACGACTGGGTCAACGTTGCCCGCCAAGAAATCTTGCAACTGATACAAAGTGAAACCAATGCGGTGATCGGTAATGCGATTTTCTTTGAAGTTGTAGGTGCGAATCTTTTCGCCACGTCCGCCCTTACCTACTTGAGCTTTGCGCTCTGCAGACATCTTTTCTGCTTGCTCTTCTTCGCGCTGCTTCAACAAGCGCGAACGCAACACGGTCATTGCACGTAAACGGTTTTGCAACTGTGAACGCTCGTCCTGCATCGCAACAACAATTCCCGATGGCTTGTGAGTAATACGCACTGCGGAGTCGGTGGTGTTC
>Ga0255063_1000468_pt1 | contig 10146 bp, 7 predicted proteins | sample Colum_Cont_RepA__3_FD_188458 | JGI IMG/M metagenome (GOLD analysis project Ga0255063, IMG submission 188458) | Freshwater microbial communities from Columbia River, Oregon, United States - Colum_Cont_RepA_0h | ecosystem: Environmental > Aquatic > Freshwater > River | place: USA: Oregon... | reverse complement strand
TGTAGCCAGGAAGAACCCAGTAAAGCAACCAACGAGTATTAGCTCCAGCATGGGAGCATCATACTACGTCTTTGGCTGTGCTAGGTATAGGGCGTAGGTAGACCCGCTTACAAGCCAGTCATCTAGGGCACCTTTTGCAAGGCGGTCAGCAATAGCTACTCGGTTCCTGTAGTAGTGGCTACGGGCTAGGTTAGGGACTGAGCCCTCCCAGAACAATTCAGCGGTAGAGCCAAAGCCCTGGCTTCCATCAAAGTACCGAAGAACAAAGGGGCTGTTCTCAAACAAAGCATTATCTAATGCGATTGAGTCATTGACCGCACCATTAGTCCATAGGATAGAGACGTTTGCATAGGCAGCATTCTCAGGTGCAACAGATGATGTGTTAATTCTTGACCAGTCTGTAGAGCTACTAATTGTTACAAGGTCAGCCAAGTTGCTAGAGATAGCTGTCTTGGTGCTGTCATACCAGTAGATAATTGGTCGCACAGTTGGGGCAGCGGTTCCAGTAACTCGTCTTACATACACACTAAAGGTGTAGTTGGTAGATGGGTAGTGAATGTCGATGTAGTTAGCAGAAGAGGCTGCTGCTCGAATTTCTGTATTGCCAGTTGCAGGCTTAGTTACTAAACAGGAGCTTCCAGCTTTAGCAATCGTCCCTGCATCAGCAGTAAACGCAACAGTTGCGGTAGGGCTTACTGTGTAACTAATTGTAAAATCTGTAACTGCAGTAATGGTCTGCACACCGTTGTACGCTGCAGGCAACCCTGCTACTACAACAACATCGTTAACTTTATAAGCGTGAACTGTAGACAAAGAAATTTCTGCAGTTCCACCAGTCTGTTGATAGCCTTCAATAATTAGTAGGTCATCAATAGGGTCAGTTTGAGCACTTGAAGCTGTTGCTGTTCCGTTTGTAAAACCCCAAGGTGCAAAGCTATTTACACTATTAAAGGTTGGGTTTTTAATTTCATTAATTCGGCTAGCCTTCATAGTGATGTGCACCTGGCGAGCCTCATCAAAATCTGTAACAGCTCCAGCCTTTTCAAACTGCGCTGCATCAAAGTAATGGCGCTCACCGCTGTTGGCGTTAGCAACGCTAGATACAGAAATCGTAGGTGCTGCGTAGTAAGACTCTTGAACACGGTTAACGGTGGCTAGGAAGCCAGAGCCCCCTGCGCTACCTATAGACGCCTTATCAAAAGAGAATATGGTTGTGGTATCTGAGCCTTTTCCACCGTTAGTAATAGACACAGAAGAAACAGACCCACCAGAAATAGCAATGTTTGCTATTGGGGCTGTAGTAAACGCTTTGCCGCTAACTCTGGTTAATGGAACTCCTGTATAAACGCCATCGGTATATCCAGAACCGCCTGTAGCAAAGAAAGGATTTAACGTAATATTGCAGGGACCTTGAGCGGTTACTACCGCTCTTGTAGATAGGGCTCCTGTGGCATTTGTTGTAGGGTTACCTGTAGTAGTGGACATAAACGTTCCAAAGCGGTCATACCAACTTATGCCTACTGTAAAACTTCGCGCTGTTGATAGGGCTGCGCTATAGATGCTGAAGGTATAAGTGTCTCCAGAAATAATAGGGATACCCAAGGTTCTTGGTGATGCGCTTCCACATGAGACGGTAACAACTTGCGGGGAACCTGTTGAGTTTGCAACAGAGAGAATCCCTTTTCGTTTATTTGGGTATAGAGCAAGGGTTGTAGGTTCTGCATAAGGGGTTGGGTATGGTAGAACTGTTGGATAGGCATCTGCTTCTTGATTAAATGCGTCAACTAAAGCAATGTCTGGACTAGAAACAATAATCTCTATGTAGCTAAGTGGGTCAACACCTGTAATAGCCACAGGAGTGCTGGCGTTGTAACCAGGAGACTTAAATCCACTAATAGTAACTTTATCCCCAATTTTGTAGCCGTGAGCTCCTACAATCATACGAAGGTTATTATTATTAACTTGGTATTTGGTAACAGACTTTGCGCCTAATTGAGATAGGGCTGCTGTGTTATCTGGGGTTGTCCAGTGTCCAATGCCTTCTTCAAATGAAGAATCGTTGTAATCCAACATCAGGTTGTGACTTACCTGTAAACCTTCAAGTGTTGGGTTAGGGGTTCCTTCAACAGGAGACGGGCAAGCCCACCCTGTAAATCCTTTTATGTACTCTCGTAGACCCTGTGATGAGCCTTTTTCTTTTGTTAACTGAACGGAGTCTCTAACAAGAATACGAGACTGTTGGAACCCAATCTCTGGCTCGTACTTAAGACCAAACTGGTTTAACAACAGTGGGATAGAGTTTGCTGAAATTCTTTCAAAGTTATAACGGTCTGTAATAATTTCAGCTAGAGCCCTTGTATGGTCTAGCTCATAGGCAAATAGAGATAAGAAATTATATAAATCATTGTTATCTGTAGCTTCAGATGCAATGTAAGGTGTTGTTAGCTTATAAATTTGTGGCAAGTAGTTGTACATCTTGTCCGCTGTGCCGTAGTTCTTTACTGACATACCTGACATTCGCCCAGCTAATACCCAAGAAAGTTGTACAGAGTCAAATACAAAAATAGAATAGAAGAATACCTTTGACTCTGCATTTGTAAGAGAGGTTTTATCTACATAGAACTGAGGGTCTGCTCGTCTAGTGGTTTCAAATACATTATCCCCATCGGTTACGTTTACGGGGAATCCATAGGGACTTCTTACCAAACGCAACTTAACCCACGCACCTACTGGGCTTGTCCAAAATAGGGTTAACTGGTTATACCCAGAAGACAAAGCAAAGACGGGGTTAGCGTCATAATTAAGAGCGTTATCACTACCATAGTAACTTAAAGGGAAGCTTAACGCGCTGTAGTAATCAAGACCATACCGTGCCATTAACTAATGCCTCCGCTTGTTGTTAGGTCGATTCCTACAACGGTGGTTACTCCAGCAACCTTGGTTGTTTCTAGCTGAGGAAGTTCATTAACTGAACAGATAATGTCTTTTACAGATAATAGAGATACCTTTCCAACAGGGGATACGGCAGCCGTAGGGACGTTTGTACTAATAACCGCGTAGTTAAAAGTAGTAGGGGCTACAGCGGTAACAACAAAGGTTCCGTCAAAAGGGGCAGTAACGCCACTTACCAATACAGTCTCTCCAACTTGAAGGTTGTGAGTTGCTGTAGTTGTAAGAGTGGCTACGTTATTTAGTAGAACCTTGTTATTGATGCTCCATACCTTGTCTTCATCTTTTCTAATCATCTTACTCATAGACACGCGAGAAACGCCGTCTACCTCTTTGATTACTCCTAAAACGTCTGCTGTAGTTATGCGGTCATTAAAAGACACGTTATCAAAATCAAATAGCTCAGCAATAGCCTCTTGAATTGAAGCCGTTACCTGAGCATTTCTAAACTGTGGCAATATCACACACTCTAGCTTAAGTCTTACGTCTACGTAAGCAGGTGGCTGAAGTGTGATTGAAGTTCCTGGAGGTGTCTTATCTTCAAAGAACTTACCAATATCAACCGCTAAGTTATTAAATACATCTGATGCTGTCTGTCCGTCGGGCTGTAATCCAGAGTCACCAAACGGTGCAATAAAGATAGTTACACTGCTGTACACATCTGAGATGGAGTTTGCCTTTGCAACGTTGGGTACTTGAATAGCAATATTAGAGTAGTCAGACAACGACACAGCGCGGTTAAGTGCTCTTACACTTCTAGGGGCGTTGATACGAATAGAGTCTGTTGTCTCTGGGTCTGCCCCACCTGAGGCGGCACCAGAGGTCTGTCCAACATCTTGGTTGTTTACACTAAGGCCAATAGTGGAATTGGTTTTAATAAACTTAATAGTATTGGCTGCAACGTTACCAAATTTTCCACCGCCAATTCTGTACGTAGCTCTAATTGAAGCCTGGTTTGCTGGGATGCGACCGCTGATGCCGTCACCAAATTGAACATAGGTTGTTCCTTCAGCATCGGTAAAGGTAGTAAAAACTGGGTCGTAATCTTGGTAGTCAATTAAAAACGGTACGTAAGAGTACTTAACTCCAGATACATCTATTTCAATACTTCCCGCAATTACTGGAGATTCTGGAAGTGGGTAGAACTGATTAGCCGCACCACCAGATACGCCTATCTCCCCATCCTCAGGACGTGCTACTGGGTCATATCCGACAGTCTCACCTTGGGTCGCAGTTACTGTAATAGAACCATTAACTGTTGACACCTTCGCAGGCACGGTAACTGCGCTATCAGTTTCAAAAATAATTTGGGTTGTAGAACCGCTGTTAACAACGGTAGTTGCTACCTGAGTTCTTTTTGGTACGGTGATAGGGTTAGCCGTAGAGTTTTGGAAAGTCAGGAGCACCTTTGCAGCCGTGGACTCTGTAGGTGTGTACCCAAGGAGTCTTGCGATTTTTAAAACGTTGTCTCTTTGACTAGAGGTGGTGATAAACGCCTCATTTAGAGAGCGGTCAATATAGTAGTTAAGCTGGTCACCCATATAGGCAAACAACTCAATTAACGTCATACCAAAGTCTGCTGGGTCACGGTTGGTCCAGTTAGGTGCAAAGTATGGGATTAAAGCTTGCATCTCCTCTTTAAGGGATAGGTAGTCACGAGAGGTGTAGTCTACTTGTGGTACATAGTTTTCATTTGCCATTATCGGACCTCCTGTATTACCTCTCCAGCTCTGGAGAATATCTTAGTCTTTATACTTAAAGACTCTGTTAGTGTCTGTTGGGACTTTCTATACTTAATATCTAACTCTAGGGTTCCACCACTATCTAGGTTTGGGACTGCTTCTATAAACTCTAGGTAAGGAAAGAACTCTGTAAAACATGCGGCTACTGCCTCAGTAGCAACTGCTATGGCAGTATTTTCATCTTCAAATAGTGTCTCATAAACTGCGCTTCCAAAGCTTGGGCGCATCACTCTCTCCCCTGGACGAGTCATGATTGCTAGCACAAGCCTGTCTTGGATAATCTTTTTTTCATCATTTGTATAGGATAGTTCTCCTGCTGAATTAAAAGAAAACGGCAGCGCTATAGCTCTCTCTATCACAGCTCAACTCCCATCCATACTGGAAAATTAGGGTCTCCACCCTCAAACATAACCCAGACCTTTTGGCCAAGCTTAGGTACTAGTCTATGCGGTGTGTGCTCGGCTGTACTGGCAATCGTCTGCTCTTGGTCATCATTCCACTTGTTATCTGTGTTCTCATCCTCTTCATGTTCATGGTCTAAATTCCACGTAGAGTCTGGGGTCTTACCTGTGTGGTTATTGGTATGAGCGTCGTGTGCAAGGCTGATGGCTACGGTGTGGGTGTGAGAGCCAAACGTACTAACCGTTGCTGGTCCTGAGGTAATTGTCTCACTATGTGTTGCGTGGGTAGCGTGCGCCTGTAACAAAGCTGCAACCTCTGATGCCAAATGTTTTTTATGGTCAGGGTGGTTGCTATTGGATGTAACAGGAAGGCATGCCCGTGCCCAGCCAGTTTCTGCCTGACCTAGTACCTGAGGTACCTGTAGGCGTATGCGATTGTCTTTTTCATCGTCGTCTACGTCTACGCATATGCCTAGGTAGATTCCATAAAATCTTTTATCGTCTATCATCGAACGGCGTTGCTCCTTACCCTGTTAGCCACGGTAGGTGACTTAATCTTCTTAGGAGTAAAGGTTACCCTAGTAGTTTTTTTATCAGCAACCCAGGTAGAAGGCTGTTTAGTTTTTGCAGTAACCTTTTGTCGGTTGCCAATTTTTCCAAAGCTTCCTTTGTTTTGATTGCTATTTTTACGGGCTGAACTCTTTATAAGAGGCTTGCTAGTCTTTGGTTTACCAGAGGCCACACCAGGTTTTATCTTTCTTTTTGGGCTTCCAGGTACCGCAATTTCTAGGCCAGCCACGCCGTTTACAGAGCCAAGAGAGTCAGTGCCTACAACAATGTTAGTAACATAGGTAGGGACATTTCTCTCGGTCTCAATCATTACGTGTTCTGTAGATAAAATTGTCCAATAGCCAGAGTAGGTAGCCCCAATCCCCGCTAGGTATACAGGCATATTAGGTCTCAAGGTGGGGTCACCAAGCACACTAGCAGTACCTCTATATGGGAAAGAGTTCCTAGCCTCAGCTGCTTCTGCTTCATACGTTGCAATCTGAGGGTTAGGCGCTACAACTAAAGAGTTAAAACGGTCAAAGAACTCGTCTTGGCGTTTTGTTTTTGTAGTTTTATTTCTCTTTTGTTTAGTTTGAGCCATAGCAGCTTTAGAAAATCTGTCTACACCACTAATAGCTACAGCGGACTTCATCTCTCCGTCGTACTCAATAGACTCACCAATAGAAGGTTGAAAGGCATATAAGGTAGAGCCAGTGGAATCACTAGCGTCTTTCATTATAAAGACCTTTGCCGCATCCTTATACAGCTCGTAATCACTCAAGATAGGTTCAAAATAGATATCAGTGTTTTCTCCACGCAGGGTGTACCCAATTTGTTTTGCTAAACGCACTGCAAGTTGCCAGTCGGTATACCCAGCTTGAGATATCATTTCGTAAACTCTAGGATGAGGTTTTCCTATAAAACGCAAGCTGTGTTTAATACAAATTTCTTTTATAACTTGGTCCGCGGTGCAATCTCTATAGGTCTGTTGGGAAGCTTGCTTAAGTGGGAATGAGCCCCCTATGCATACAACTTCTGTAAACATTTTGCCTGGAGTAGCGGATGGAGTAATGTGATGAATGTACCCAAAAAAATCTCTAGGTGTAGTGTTTGAGGACAGCTTAACTTCAATAGGGGTTCCTGGTCTAATTGATTCGTACTTAGGGTCCCAGTCTTTAAACGTTAATACCAATAGCTCATGTTCATATGTTTTTTGCATGAGTACGGCTTTATACACAGACCTTGGGCCTTCAGGAGAGTCTGGAAAAGAAACACTTACAAATTTAAACACGTGGAATCCTCAGCACAGTTCCAGCTGGAATGTTAAGGATGTCTTTAATTTCAGGGTTATGGTCCAATATAATCCACCACATGCTTGAACGGTTGTAGTACTTATTACCTAGCTGGTCTAAACGCTCCCCCTCTTTATAGGTGTGCTCGTAGTAGGTAAGCGTTCCTATATCAGGAAAATCGTAAAAGACAATAGGATTCTCATCCCCGTTAGGGGTAGTAGAAACAAAGTCAACAAAAGATGGCTCGTATCTAGAACCTAAATAGATAGTCATGTTTCCTCCTAAACTACTGTAGAGCCAGCAAAGGCGTCACAGCTAAACGATACGGTTGTGCGTAAAGGAATCATGTCTTCTGTAAAATAGGTGTGATTAATTGACATGTTTGTTATCCATCCAACAAAAGAAAGTTGCTGCTGGGCATTAGGACCAAACCTAAAACCAAGAAGGCTGGGAGATAGGAACCCAATGTTAGCTGTTTTCTTAAGCATCAGTGTTGCCCACTCACCAGAGCCTTGATTAGCGCCGTTTCCATTAAGGGCCTTGAACAGATACTCAAGGTCAGCCATAGTTCCGAACTTCATTAAGTCATTAATCTTCTCCATATTTACAGACCCAAGTGCAGACGGGTAGTAACTCATGGCACTAGTTGGTATCTTGGAGTACCTGCTCTCTCTAACCTGTGGGCTGTTTGCGTTTACTTCTACAGCTTTTGGGTGGTTCATTGAGTTTGCGTATGTGTCTCCAGCCATACTTCTAAAAGCTGCAAAGTCATTTACACGGTCTAACATAATTTGAAATTGATAGGTTTCTTGCCCAGGGAAGGCGCCAGCCACTGAACGAAATCTGTCTGCTGATGATGGGGTAACATCCATGTTTCGTGCGATAGAGGACGAAATGGTTTCTGGGTTCCATAAGAATTGAAAACCATATTTATAGTTGTTTTCTTTTCCAGAGCCCTGTTTTAATAGTTTATTGTCCGCATCTGCTTTTACCTTCGCTTGTATTTGAGCTGCTGTCTCAATTACACCGCCGTCTTTAACAGCAGAAACGTCGCTTCCGTTACTCCAGTGCCAAATAACACCTCTACGTAGTCTGTGGAAATCTCCTTCGTGATTATTTTGTGCAGTATTTCCTTGACCTTCAGTGCCGTCTACACGGTGTGGTCTTACAGGCAGACTCCACTTATGTGGCGGTAAATTGTAGTCGTAATCTCTTGGGGGAAATGACTTGTTAGCTCTCGTGTCTGGGGTGTTATTGCCTACCAAATCGCTGTATTCTTTTACAGCCGTTTTCTCTAAAGCTTTTCCAATAAGAGTTAGCCCTAGTCCAACACCGAGTCCAGGAAGGCCTCCGACTCTTACAATCTTACCTGCTCTACTAAGGGCGACACCAACAGCTTGACGGTTAAGCCCAGAGCCAGCAACCGTAGAGGCAGCCGCAGCAACAGCAACTGTGGGGGCTGCTGATGACGCAATACTTCCAGCCGTAGTTGCTGCAACGCTAGCGTTAGCTAAGTTGTTAATTCTTTTTAAAGAAGATGTAGTTTTAACTGTATCTTTTTTTACAGTAGCTTTCTTTTTTTGAAGCGCCTGTGGTGGAACAAAGTATGGCATTAGTTTTTAGCCGCCTTATCTAGAGTCTCTGAGTTTGATAGAGCCGCCTTTAGGGCTGCAATATTGTCTGATGGGCTTCCTCCACCTGATAGGTTTACGGTAACACCGCCATAGTTGTATGTGGTTGCGCCTACTTGAGATGTAGTCTTTAATGCTGGGCTTGACATAGAGGTAAAGCCCTTTAGTAAGTCTGATATTAAGTTTTTGTTACTTGTTCCATCTTGAGTGAACAACTTAGACCAACTAAACTTTGTATCATCCCCACCTTTGTTCTTTGCTGAGGCAGAGGCAAAAGTAGACCTATCTGAACCACCGTCACCTGCAGCGTTGTTGTCACCAAGTACAGACTTAGTAGACCAAGAGCTCCAGTTGTAGCCTTTTTGAGACATATGATATGCAACTCGTGCGTTTGTTTCTGCATCATATAGGTCGTTTACTGAACCTAGTTTAAAAGACTTGCCGTCTGCAGCTTTCCAAGATTTATTTAAGCGTTCATTCATAAGGTCGCCAAGCATGTTAATTTGGAATAGACCGTAGGAGAGGTCTCCACCGTGTGGGTTAAAGGCGTTAGGACGACCCCCTGATTCAGCACCAGCAATCTTTAAAGCATTTGCTAAACCTTGTCCTTGGAACCCTGCTCTTTCTAGTACACCCTTTAACTGTTCTGGTGTTAGCTTAGCTCCGTTTGCTCCCTTAGGTCCCGTGTACTCTCCGTTATGAGAGTGGCCTGGGTATGCAGCTCCACCTTCATGGCGGAATGGGTGGTTCTTTAATTCATGATTAGGAACAATAATACCTGGTTGTTCAGGTACGAATAGTTCAGGACCCTGCTCACCTACAACATACGGCATCTTTCCACCAACAGGTCCGCCTTCTGCTTTAAACATTCCACCAAGCAAACCGCCTAACAGTGGACCCGCAGCAAAGTTAACAGCTCCAGATACGATACTACCAAGACCGCTAGACCCCAGCGTAGTAACTCCGCTTTTAATTGCGCTTAGCCCAGAGAACAACCCAGTGAATCTATCAATTAAATTCATAAATCCAGTGAAGTAACTAACAACACGGTTCGCTGCTGTAAACGCATCAGACATAGCAGGGGCCGCTTGTTGTAAGTTTCTAGTAGACTCAGTAATTCTCTGGCTTAAAGAGCTAACTGCAGGTGTAGTAGCTCCGTATTTTTCCCCTAGTTTTTTAAGGTCTCTACCAGCAAACCCTACGCCGCCGCTTCTGGCTTTAAGCATAAGTCCATCCTCTACTTGCTTACGAAGTAGCGGGTCGTTTCCAAAGTACTGGTCAAGCATAGATGCAAGAGCGTTACCAGGCTGTAAAGATATTTGAACGTCTTGTACAGTGATGGGTTCGTTACCCATCTTTTCTCTCATTAACTTAGACCAAATTTCGTCAATAATTTGTGGCATAGGTTTCATAGAACCATCTTCACCACGAATACGAATACCAATACCGCGAAGCATATTAACGTTACGACCCTGTTGTAGTGCGCCGTATGCTCGCATTGAACCTTCAACACCAATACCAGGAGTGATGTTAGACATCTGCGCTGTACCTAGCGCCACGCTTGCAAAGTTAGGTCCACCAA
>Ga0255063_1000467_pt1 | contig 10185 bp, 8 predicted proteins | sample Colum_Cont_RepA__3_FD_188458 | JGI IMG/M metagenome (GOLD analysis project Ga0255063, IMG submission 188458) | Freshwater microbial communities from Columbia River, Oregon, United States - Colum_Cont_RepA_0h | ecosystem: Environmental > Aquatic > Freshwater > River | place: USA: Oregon... | reverse complement strand
TCGGGCTAGCTTGATTAAGGTTAGAGAAATATCGGTTGCCATCACCCGAGCGCCCCGCTTTGCTAATTCCACAGCAAGTGCTCCTGTTCCACAACCGGCATCCAAGACACGCTGCCCGCTAAGATCCCTTGGCAAGTACGCAAGTAACACATTACGCATTTCATCGCGCCCAGCACGAACCGTCTTACGAATACCACTCACTGGTGCAGTCGAGGTTAACTTAGCCCATGCATCAAAGGCAGTGCGATCAAAATACTGCTCTAGCTGACCGCGCTTTTCGAGATACGAATGATGTTGCATATCCATTTCCGATTCAATCAAATCCTAAGAGATCAAAAATATCGCGGTCCTTCATTGGAACCGCTGGCAATGGGTCAGTTCCAGCCCAAAGAGCAGCCGCAAGTCGTAAATATTCTTTTTGAACCAGATCGAGCTCGGGCGATTGCTCCATCTCAAACAAGGTGGACTTTTTTAAGCGGCTACGACGTATAACATCCAAATCTGGAAAGTGCGCCATGGTCTTTAGGCCCACCTTCTCATTAAATTTATCAATTTGATCTGTAGCCGCACTGCGATTTGCAATCACGCCGCCTAAACGAACGTTATAGTTTTTGGCTTTAGCACCAATCGCCTGAATGATGCGATTCATCGCAAAGATAGAATCAAAATCATTCGCAGTCACAATCAGTGCCCGATCGGCGTGCTGCAAGGGTGCCGCAAAGCCACCGCACACCACATCACCTAAGACGTCAAAGATGACCACATCGGTATCTTCCAAGAGGTGGTGCTCTTTTAGAAGCTTGACCGTTTGACCAACGACATAACCTCCGCAGCCAGTTCCTGCTGGTGGTCCACCAGCTTCTACACACATTACACCGTTATAACCCTCATAGACGAAGTCTTCAACGCGAAGCTCTTCCGAATGAAAATCGACTTTCTCCAAGACATCAATCACCGTAGGCATCAACTTCTTGGTGAGCGTAAAGGTGGAATCATGTTTCGGATCGCATCCAATTTGGATGACACGCTTTCCTAATTTTGAGAAGGCAACCGACAAGTTGGATGAGGTTGTACTTTTACCAATCCCTCCTTTGCCATACACAGCAAATACTTTTGCTTTACCAATCTTTAAATTGGGATCCAGTTGAACCTGAACACTACCATCGCCGTCAGGTCGTCGACCCTTCATATCACTTACCGGTATATTGACTACGTTCATTCGTGAGCTCCAAAGATATTGTTCATGGTTAAAGTGAAATCAACGCCCAAAATGGGCCTTAGCGTCATACAGCGTTTCTAAAGAAATCGTAGGAAGACCACGTTCGTTGGCAAAGCGTTCGGTGTTGCGTCTGGCCTTACCGCGTACAAAAAACGGGATCTTATTGAGCTCCTTCTGAGCCTCTGGCTCCCAAACACTTTCCATCGTCGGTACGCCATTCACTACAGCGGCACTCACGACTTCAACAGACTCTTCAGCCTTAATCGGCTCATTGGCAGAGGTCTTAGCATGGCCATGACCCAAATGCGATGGTGCAGCACCATCATGGAATTCAAAATCTTCTCTAAACATCCCAATAAGATGCTCTTCTAAACCCATCATGAGTGGGTGAACCCAAGTATCAAAAAGTACGTTCGCACCTTCAAAGCCCATTTGAGGTGAATACCGTGCTGGAAAGTCCTGCACATGAATTGGCGCTGATATCACCGCACAGGGAACCTTTAGGCGCTTCGCAATATGGCGCTCCATTTGCGTACCCAGGATTAGTTCAGGTTGGAGTTCTGTAATCTTTTGTTCAACCTCTAAGTAGTCATCAGAAATAAGTGCTTCAATTCCATACTGAGTAGCAGCCTCCCGAACTTCACGCGCCAGTTCTCGGCTATACGTTCCCAAACCAACCACTTGAAAGCCCATTTCTTCAGAGGCAACCTTTGCAGCAGCAATTGCATGAGTTGCATCGCCAAAGATAAATACGCGTTTATTGGTTAAATAGGTTGAATCAACGGATAGGGCGTACCAGCGTGCCCGTGAACGCTTCGTAAGTTCCTCAATATCACACTGAATTTCAGCTAATGTGCATACTTCTTGAATAAATGCTTGCGTTGCCTTAAATCCAATCGGAATGGTCTTTGTACTTGGCTGACCAAAATTTTTATTCATCCACTGTGCTGCACTGTTCGCTACTTCTGGATACAAAACGACATTGAAGTCTGCCTCATGTAAACGAGTTATATCCTCAGGCTTCGCACTTAATGGTGCGATCACATTAACCCGAACGCCAATTTGACGCAGTAATTTACGAATCTCCACGACGTCATCGCGGTGTCTAAAACCTAAAGCGGTGGGACCTAATATATTGCAACTCGGCGGTATGCCAGCGGGACGATGTGCTCTTTTCTCTCCTGGTGGCAATACATACTCTTTTCCAAGTAAGCGCACCATTTGATAGAAAGTTTCAGCAGCGCCCCAATTTTCTTTCTTTTGATAAGCCGGCAATTCCAATGGCAAGACAGGAACTGGTAACTGAAGAGCGGCGGCAAGACCACCCGGATCGTCCTGGATTAATTCGGCGGTACATGAAGCTCCGACCATTAACAAATCTGGTTTGAAACGAGCGTAGGCAGAACGAGCTGCGTCTTTAAATAACTCGGCAGTATCGCTACCAAGATCACGCGCTTGGAATGTTGTATAGGTTACTGGTGGGCGCTTGTTCATGCGCTCAATCATGGTGAACAATAAATCAGCATAGGTATCACCCTGAGGGGCGTGTAATACATAATGCACACCCTCCATCGCGGTAGCAATGCGCATTGCACCGATGTGGGGAGGTCCTTCATATGTCCAGAGGGTTAATTTCATCGTTATCTCCTAGGCTGCCAACTTCGTTTTCCGCACTAAAGGACGTGCAAAAAGCTCGGCGAGATCAGCGGCCTGTTCAAAACCTTGAATCGGTGTAAAAACCAACTCAATGGACCACTTTGTAGTCATTCCTTCAGCCTCGAGGGGATTGGCCAGACCCAAACCACAAACCACCATATCGGGATTAGCGCTGCGGCAACGGTCTAGTTGCTTCTCCACATCTTGACCCTCAGAAAGACAAACGTCCTTAGGTAGTAATGCAATCTCTTCCGCTAGATGTTGACGATGGATATAAGGCATTCCTACTTCGGTCAGCTGCATACCAAGCTCACGATGTAAAAAGCGGGCCAACGGGATCTCTAGTTGAGAGTCGGGGAAAAAGAAAATCGAACGTCCATCAAGAATCTTGCGCTGACGCTCTAAGGCCATCTTGGCACGCTCACGCTTAGGCGCCACTACTTTTTCAAAACGCTCTGGCTGAACAGCAAATGTGTTTGCGGCGGCGGCTAACCATGCCTCTGTACCTTCTACGCCTAATGGAAACGGAGCTGGAATCCGAATGGCGCCTAATTCCTCTAGTACGCGAGCGGTATCCGTTAGAAAAGGTTGCGCTAGTAAATAGTGTGTATTAGGACCAACCTTAGGCAGATTACCTGAGCGCCTTGGCGGAAAGAAGGCGTATGAGGATAAGCCCAACTCTGTAAACATTCTAGAGAATTGATCTTCGACAACATCGGCTAAGCAACCGACGATTAAAAGATCAACCGCTGCCTGTGTCGTTGGCTCGTTTACTTGCGGAATTTCTTTAGCAAGAGCGGCCAGACATGCATCCTCACCCTGCGTAAAGGTTGTTTCAATACCGCTACCTGAGTAGTTCAAAATTCGAACGCGTGGTGTGTATGTTTTGCTGAGACGCTCAGCAGCGCGTGACAAATCGAGTTTGATAACCTCGGACGGGCATGATCCCACCAAAAACAGCATCTTAATATCCGGCCGACGAGTTAAGAGCTGATTTACCACCCGATCAAGTTCTTCATTCGCATCTGCTAAACCTGCTAGATCGTGGTCGTCAATGATGGCAGTAGCAAACCGAGGTTCGGCAAATATCATGACCCCCGCAGCAGACTGTACGAGGTGAGCACAGGTTCGAGATCCCACCACTAAGAAAAACGCATCCTGAATTTTTCGATGCAACCAAATAATGCCGGTCAAGCCACAAAAGACTTCTCGCTGCCCTCTCTCTTTCAGAATGTTTAATGGTGTAACAGAGTCGCATCCTGCTGGTGCAGATTGCAAAGGAATAATACGGTTCATGCCATCACCCTATCAATAGATTGGTTTGCCTCTTGAAGCCGTGCTTGACGCAACTTCCATAAGAACTGGCCCGCATTAATCACGTATGCCAAATATGCCGCCAAGGCCAATAGCATGAGTTGGCGCATTTCTAGATAACCAAAACCGAGAGCAAGCAAATAGGCGGTATGCAAGAATAAAACCAGCATGCTGAAGACGTCTTCCCAATAGAAAGCGGGTGCAAAAAGATAGCGCCCGAAGACTTCTTTCTCCCAAATACTCCCTGTAATCATGATGGCATATAAAAACAGGGTTTTAATTACAACAGAGGTATTTGCAGCAAACTCACCCTCACCCGTGAATAGAAATCGCAGAACAAGATAAAGACTGATTAAAAACACCATAAATTGCACAGGAGCAAGGACCCCCTGGACCAAGGTCCACTTTGAGCGATCGCGTCGAAGTCGCTCTTCTGGGGTATAAAGGGGTTGTAATTGACTTGCCATATGCTCTTTCTTCCTTATGCAGCCTGGCTCCTATATAAATATGTAAACCTAAGTTTACGCTTTTTTATGTTTTCAAATCTAAGAATAAACCCTTATAAGTGTCAAATTATTTTGACAGTTAGGCCAAGTAGTGGTTAACCTTATAGATATCGAAGAAAAAGGCAATTTGGGGCCGCCTTTTTGGGTTATCTAGGGCGCAAAACCCATGCTTTTTGGGTGATTTTGGCTCTTGGATGCAATAAATGTTGCATTGCAACATGACTGAACAGTATGGGGACAGATAAAAGTGGATCATTTAAATCTACAAACTAGCAAAAGTAACTCAACAAACGACAAGGAAGGTAGAGGATGGCTAAAAAAGTTCCGCTTAAGTGCTCTGCTACCGAGTTTAGAGCCCGAATCGCCAAAAGGGTCCTCCCCTCACGAACTTGCTCATCTACTAAATAAAACCATCGAGGCTCAAATCATCCCCCGACTATTAATCCAACATTGCAATACAAATCAGGCGCTTGCTTCTCATAACGATGAGCCTATCTCTGCTGATGATGTGAAGTACTTTGCTGAGCTATTAATTAATAGCTCAAATGAAATTTGCATGGGCTATATCAAATCCTTACGTCTAGAGGGTCGATCACTCAATGAGCTCTACCTTCATCTAATTGCCCCAGCTGCTAGACGAATGCAATGCTATTGGGAGCTCGATGAACATAGCTTTACCACAGTGACCCTAGCATTGGGACGCATTCAGCACATCATGCAAGAACTAAGTCCCGATTTTCGGAATGAGCAAAATCATCATCGGATTTTTTCTGGCAAGGCCTTACTCTTTGCGATGCCGCACTCCCAACACACGATGGGCGTTTTTATGCTGAGCGAGTTCTTTGCGCAGGCGGGCTGGAATGTTTACTCAACTCCTAGCCCCAGTGATGAAGAGATCTTAGACATGTGTTCTAGGGAGCATTTTGATGTGGTTGGTATTTCTATTTCGTATGAGTTGCAGTGGGACAAACTGCAGGCACTCATTCCACAGATAAGGCGAGCCTCCCTCAACTCTCAAATTGGCATTATGGCGGGAGGCGCATTATTTAATGCAAAACCTGAACTCATGCATGATTGTGTAGCTGATATTTGTACATTAAGTGCTGCAGATGCAGTTGTGGCAGCAGAAAATATCTTAAAATCACGCGTTTAATTAAATCGATACACGAGTAGATAGTGAACAGCATAACAAGCCCAGCTCATGTCCTAGGGCAACTCAATCCTGATGAGGTTGCTCATATTGTTCAAGCATCTGCAGATATCTCGTTAACATTAAATCGCGATGGCGTCATTCGTAAATCGGGGTTACCAAAGGCCTTTGGTAACCCCGATTTACGAAGCCCAAGCTTGGAAAGTTGGGTTGGTAAAAATTGGTTAGATGTAGTTACTAGCGAAAGTCGTCCAAAAATACAGGCTCTTCTCCAAGATGCGAATGAGACGAGTCTGTCTCGTTTTAGACAAATTAATGTACCTTCTCCAGGCTCTGCCGATTTACCGCTGCTGTGTGCGACCTTAAAGGTTGGTAGCACTGGACAGATCATCGCACTCGCGCGCGATCTCCGAGAAATTTCCTTATTACAACAGCGCTTGGTTGATGCTCAACAAGCCATTGAACGCGACTATACCCGCTTACGCCAACTAGAGACACGCTATCGCGTTCTATTTGAAATGGCATCTGAGGCAGTGATTGTTTTAGATGCCAATACGTTCAAAGTCATTGAAGCAAATCCACGTGCTGCTGATTTACTCGGTGACTCTGTAAAAAAATTAAGTGGTCGCTTATTGATGGACTACCTCACAAAGGGAGACCGAATTCAGGTTCAATCTCTACTTAGTAAGGTAGCCTATACCAGCACAGTAGCGGAGTTAAATACGAGCATTTTGAGTGGTCAAGAGGTCTACCTATCAGCAGCACCATTTCGTAATGAAAATCAATCGCTGATTCTGGTTACCCTGAAACGCTCTGGTGAGTTGGTTGATCGCCATGATTCAAATGCGCAATCACTGGTCATACAGGCCCTTGAAAATGCGCCCGATGGTTTTATTGTGACCAACTCAGCAGGAAAAATCTTAACGGCTAATCAAGCTTTCTTACGCTTAATTATGTCAGACAAACTGGAGCAAATTCTGAATGAGCCCCTAGACCGTTGGCTAGAGCGCTCTAGTGTTGATTTGCGTGTCATGCTGTCCAATCTCCATGAAAAAGGATCAATTAAATTATTCGCTACCTCAATTCGTGACTCCTTTGGCACTTTGCATCCCGTTGAGATTTCTGCAGTATCTGTCCCCTACCCGCATGCCTGTCTTGGATTTACTATTCGAGAAGTAGGCTCACGCATACGCTCTAAGATACAGCCTGAAGAGTCCATTACTCGTTCGAGTGAAGAACTCACCCAACTCGTTGGTCGCCTGCCTCTTAAAGAAATTATTAATGAGACCACCGATTTAATTGAGCAACTCTGTATCAAGGCCGCTCTAGACCTCACGCGTGGGAATCGAGTATCCGCATCTGAGATGCTGGGGCTTTCTCGGCAAAGTTTATATATTAAATTACGTAAATACGATCTGAGCGACCAAAGCAAAGATAGCGACACCGAGGAATAAGATGTCTAATCAGGTAGCGGTGATGGCCTTGATCAATATCAAACCGCAAGCTAAATATTCTGGTATTGCCCGTCTGATGTTTAACCGATTTAGCCTATACCGACCACAAGGTCTTATTCTGCAAAAGCATATGGGATCAGGTAAAAATGGTGGATTCTTAATTAGCCCGAGCGGAACCCATCAAGGCCTATTTTGTCTTTTTGAAGGGCTTGAGCAAGCCAATCGATTTATGGTTGAGTCACCATTATTAGATTGGTACCGAAGTCATGCAAGCGAATTATTCACAGTAAAACTCCGAGCCTACTCGGTAAAGGGGCGTTGGTCAGGTCATCAATTACAAGAATCTATGGCCCCGCCTACATCAGGTCCAATTGCATCTTTGACCCGAGCTTCTATTAAGCCAACGCGGGCTCTTTCATTTTGGTCAAAGGCCTCATCGGCTCAAACTGATTTACAACAGAGTACTGGATGTTTAATCTCTGCCGGTATTGGTGAGGCACCAGTCCTACGTCAGGCTACCTTCACGATTTGGAACTCGCAGGCTGCGATGGATGCGTATGCTCGATCTGGTGCACACCTCACAGCTATCAAAGCTGCCATGCAAGGTAATTATTTTTCTGAATCGATGTTTGCACGCTTCCAACCCTTTGATGCAGAGGGTTCTTGGAAAGGAAAACGGCTTGACTAAGTCACCCAAAGATAAGCCTATTGTTGTCATTGGTGGCGGTATTGGCGGTCTTGTCAGCGCCCTAGAGATGGCAAGTGCTGGCCTTCAAGTAATTTTGGTAGAGAAAGAACAAAAACTTGGTGGCAAAATCCGTCAAATTGATTGTGGTGGCAAGGGTGTAGATTCTGGTCCAACGGTCTTTACGATGCGCTGGGTGTTCGATGGCATCTTTCAAAATGCGGGCTGTCAATTAGAAGATGTTTTACATATTGACCAACTTCAGATCTTAGCTAGACATGCTTGGGGTCCAGCAGAACGCTTAGATCTGTATGCAAATCGTGAGCAATCAGCACAGGCGATTCATGATTTTGCAGGTGCTGCAGAGGCCAATCGCTTTATGGCTTTTTGTCAGCAAGCTAGCAAGCTATATTGCGCCCTTGAGAAACCCTACATGCTCTCCGCTCGTCCATCCATGATGGGAATGATGAGTGATCTTGGTCCCATGGGATCAAAGGCCCTCTATGAGATTGGTCTGTTTAATGATTTGTGGAAGAGCTTGTCACGCTACTTTAAGGATCCTCGTATTCATCAACTCTTTAGTCGCTATGCCACCTATTGTGGCTCATCCCCTTCACAAGCTCCTGCGACCCTCATGCTGATCGCGGATGTTGAAATGCAAGGAGTTTGGGCAGTGCAAGGTGGCATGGTTGCCATTACAGAAGCCATCACAAAGTTAGCGCAAGCTAAAGGTGTGCAGTTCATCACCGGCATGAACTGTGAAGAAATCATGCAAAGTGCTGGCAAAGTATCTGGGGTACGCCTCAGTAATGATGAGGTCATCGCCACGGATAACATTATCTTTAACGGTGACGCAATGGCCTTACAAACAGGTCTACTGGGATTGGCAAATCAATCTGCTTCGCCAGTTAGCCAAACCACTCGCTCACTTTCTGCGATTACGTGGTCGATGTTTGCAAAACCCAAGGGCTTTCCTTTGGTTCGTCACAACGTCTTTTTTAACCAAGATTACGCCTCTGAGTTCACCGATATTTTTTACCGTAAGCGTCTTCCACAAAATCCTACTGTGTATGTCTGCGCACAAGATCAAACCGATACCCATCTTACGCATCCTGATGGTGAACGCATGCTCTGTTTAGTGAACGCTCCAGCAATTGGGGACCTCAATCAACCCTCTCTTAGTGAGATTGAATCATGTCAAGAAAAAGCATTTTCTCTACTACGCCACTGTGGTCTCGATCTCTCTTTGGAGAAAGCGATCGTAACCCGCACCTCGCCACAGGATTTTCATCGCCTCTTTCCGGCAACCGGTGGGGCACTTTATGGCCAGGCCAATCACGGTTGGATGGATACCTTTCGACGGCCAGCAGCACACACCACCATTCCGGGTCTCTACCTAGCTGGGGGCAGCGCGCATCCGGGAGCGGGGGTACCGATGGCGGCGCTCTCGGGTCGTATGGCGGCCGCCACTCTGATGGCTCACCTCGGTTTGATCAAACGGTCCGGTCGGGTGCTTATCTCTGGTGGTATGTCGATGCCTTAAGCGATGATGGCCAGCATGGTCTGGTCATGATTGCGTTCGTGGGGAGCGTGTTTTCTCCATACTATGCATGGGCCCAGCGTCGTTCTAAATCTGTAGATCCAGAAAATCATTGTGCCATTAATTTAGCTATTTATAGTCCTGGTAATAAACGCTGGACCATGACCGAGCGGAGTGCGGCGAGCATCTCTCGCAATCAAACTGATTTTGTCATTGGCCCGAGTAGTCTTCGCTGGCATGGCGATCATTTACGGGTTGATATTTACGAACGCGCGGTTCCATTTGGACAACGTGTTGCCGGCCACTTTAAGTTATTTCCACGGCAATTATTCAATTTCTCAACCAGCTTAGATGATCAGGGTAAACACCGCTGGGGTCCACTTGCACCATCGGCCCGCATTGAGGTTGAACTAGACTCACCTAAACTGAGATGGCAGGGTAATGCCTATTTTGATTCTAATGAGGGTGATGAGCCTATTACTATTCCGTTTAAAGATTGGGATTGGTCGCGGGCAGAACTCAGTAGCGGACGTACAGCCGTTATTTATGATGTTCGACAAAAGAATGGGGTTGAGAAATTGTTGGGTTTAGTTTTTCATCCAGATGGGCGAATTGAAAACTTTGACCCACCACCACGACAAGCTTTACCCAAGACTGGTTG
>Ga0255063_1000461_pt1 | contig 10238 bp, 11 predicted proteins | sample Colum_Cont_RepA__3_FD_188458 | JGI IMG/M metagenome (GOLD analysis project Ga0255063, IMG submission 188458) | Freshwater microbial communities from Columbia River, Oregon, United States - Colum_Cont_RepA_0h | ecosystem: Environmental > Aquatic > Freshwater > River | place: USA: Oregon... | reverse complement strand
GTGTATGTAGTTCTATCATTTATTGTGAGCAGTGTATATTTGAAAAAACACTGGTATGAATACTGGGGATTATGGATGATGGCGCTATCCTTTCTTTTATTTTGTATATTCACATTTGGTTCTAAAACCGCATTAATGGAAGGGTTGTTGAGTATTATCGATCCTGCGATAGCCGGAGATAATAATATTGTAAAATTAATATTTAAACCAACATTGTGGATTTTGGCATTGGCGCCATTCATTTTGATTTTTATTGCGATAATCATACTTGTATTTGTAAGTACGGCGATTGTAAGAAAAAAACACGAGGGCAAAATTACTGGTGATACAGAAAAAGACAACGCATTTCGGAGACGGGCTTTTCAATTAACAGACTCAAAATTTTTTCAAGAACACGAGTTGAGTGAAAAAAAAGAATACGCAAGTTTTAGAATATCATTTGATTTACTAATTGGGGCTGTATTTTCTCTAATTGGGTTTGTATATTCGAGCCAATTTGCTGAATTATTTGGGTTTAAACCAATAACATATGTCGAAGCATATCCTCCAGCAGCAGCAGCGCCTGGAGCACTGCATATACCGAACAAAAATAAATGGATTTATGGAGCCCAAGTTGTGTGGCTTTTAATAACATGGTTATCTTCGACAATTATGGGAGGATTTGGCGTACGTAATGCGGGAGAAGGATTAAAATTATATCGACGAATGCGCGATTAATGGGGCACCTCTAACAACCATTACATTAAGTCCATCATTTCCCGAATCGTCGCCGGGTCTTGAAACCACCCCGGAAACCTCTCTTTAAATGCCACAATCTTGTCTTGTAATTCAATTTGATTTGTCGTGAGCAGTTCTTCCGTTATCTGGTTCCAGTCATCCACAACCAAGCATGGATAAAGCGCATAGAGGCGGTCAAACACCGTATTGGTCCGTTTGACAACAGGAATACAATCCAAATAAATGGCTTCAAAAAATCGATGAGTCGCCTCTCCACATCCCCGCGGCGAAATTGTGTAAACGGCCTGCGCAGTCATTTCATAGTTGTATTCGACAGGTACTCTGCCGAGAAGCTTGGATTGTGTTGACCCATATTTATTTGAATCTTTATTCAAGTCCGTTATGAATGGTTTATTGGCGAGCATATTGTAAGCTTGATGCCTCTCTTGATGGGTATAGGAAAAACAGAGGAGGCATAGAATATCCCTTCTGTTATCCTTTCTGTTATCACTTGAACCATTACCACTTGTGCTAACAAGTGCACTGTTACCATTTGTTCCAATCCATTTTTCGTGAGCGTTTAGCAACATTTTCTGGCTGAACCCGCGATGAAAATCTAAAACCTCTCCTCCGTCGCGAATGCCAATCGGCATATTGTGGACCCGCGGGTCATCAACCACATTACAGTTCACATAAAACCCACACGAATACCGGCAAATATCACGAAGGATATCGACAATTCCATCTTCGGGTTCTATCATGATATAGAAGACGTATTTCTTCTCAGGATGCGCCGAGAACACGCGATGTAGTATATCCCTGTAAACGCCATATCCGGAATCGACGCAATTTAGGAAAATGTGGCCACCATGAGGGACAGCAGCCAAGCATTCCTCGCTGATATTCCATTTGGGAAACGCGCCGAAAAACCGATTACAGACCACATAATCACATTGACATGCTAAGCCAAAGGTCGAGAGTTGGATATCGATCTTTGTTACGACGGAATCGCGGTATTTTATAAAATCATCCATATTAACACAAACAGTATATTTGTGTTAATCGTTTATCTTTATGTTGTATACGCATTTCTCCAACTATGAACGCACTAGATGAATTAACGCTCAAATTATTGACAAGCAAGAAGAAATACAACAACTATTTGGCGAATGCGATGCCGGATAAGTCGGCAGAGGTCCGCTGCTTCTATGATAAGATTGCGAAGTTCAGACCCCGGATTCAGACATTGTTGGGGAAATATTTAGACGACCCGGCGACCCAGACGACCAATGAATTGGATGATGCGGTCGAACAATGTTTGAGGGCGGCTGTCAAGCATTTGGAGATGCGGGATTATGAAGACAAATGCGCGCGAAAAGGGTATGATGAGACGGATTCGTCGGAGGAAGAGGAGGTGCTCTTTCAAACACCTGATGTTCAAACACCCGATGTTCAAACACATGATGATACCGAGACATTAATACCCAACACATCATCATTCTGGGGAGGTCGCGTGAATAAACAACAATCCTCTCTTGATTCATTTGTGCGAAGGCGGCCAAAACCAAATACAAAATAAACGGTATTTATTTCTTTGTTTTTCTACGTTTTTGTTTGCGTGTTTTTGAACGACTATTTTTGCCACCAGGGGTACCATCATCATCATCTTTCTTTACTCTTTTTGATAGGATTTCTCGTCTTTTTTTTGCTTCTTCTTCTTCTTCTTCACGTTCTTTATGACTCATATTCCTTAATTTTTGTTTTCCTTCTTCTCTCTTTTTTTCTAAAATCTTTTCCCGCTTGGCATTCCTTAATGACCTGCTTGGGTCTGGTCCCAAATAGTCATAAAAATCTTCTATTGTTGATGCATTTAAATCGTGGGCTACTTTTAAATCTTGTAATACCCCTACCCCTTCTTTTGGATCCATTAGAAGAAGTGTTGTATTTCGTTGCCCATAAGTTTCTAACAATTTCACCATTTTCGTGCTTTCTTCTTGCCTAAGTTGGTTATTTCGCTGTGCCGCGAAACGAAAATTTTCTTTTGCTTTGAATATAGGACTATAACGATCATCAATTGGCCTTGCATAAACATCTGCTCCGTGCTGGAGGAGAGCCTCCACCATTTCTATATTGCCATCTTCAACAGCATAAAAGATAGCCGTCCGTCCATCTTTTTTCGCCTTATTGACATCTGCTCCTGCTTTGAGGAGAGCCTCTACTACCGGTTGATGGCGATAATAAGATGCTATATAGAGAGGCGTTTCACCATCAGTCGTCGCTAGATCTGGATTTGCGTTGGCCGCGAGGAGGACCTCAGCTACGTCTTTATGTCCATACTCCGATGCTATATAGAGTGCTGTTATTTTATCAAGATCTGCTCTATTCCATCTACGATGCCGTAGATAATCACTAGTTACAGCATTTTCGTATTTTTCTGCGTTTGACTGTTTATTCACATCTGCTCCTGCTTCGATGAGAGCTTTCACTATTTCAGGATTGTTTCTTTCACACGCAACCATAAGTGATGTTAGATAACGCATACTCCTCTTTCTAGAAACAAAAAAATCTATATCTAATATGCTTTTTAATATTGATTTATCTTTTACTTGTGAAATAGCATCTTTTAAATCTTTTAAAGTACCTTCTTCAGCGGCTTTGTATATTACAAAGGCTTTACCTCGGTTATTATTAAATGTACTACCTAAACCAATATTGTACATACTCAAAGAATTAGCATTCTCGTCATCGTTGTAGTCTATTGGTGCATCATCTTCTTCATCAGGGTCATAGTCTATTGGTACAACTTGAGAAGGGTTGTCATTAAAACGATTGTATATTATTTTACATACATACTTTATACACATTATAATTATAGAAGGTAGTCTTGAAGGTACTACTACTAAAGCACTACATATATCTTTTATAAAATCACTCCCTTCACCTCCATTCATTACCATACCACGAATATTTTTTTTTAAATATTTAAGACTTTTGCGATTCTTTTTTGTAATATTTCCACCAGTAAACTTTGTTCCACCAGTAACCCTTAATTTACTGGTGGGAAACCTTTTTGAACTAGAACTAAATCCAATCGGTTTTGTTTTTGTTTTTGTTTTTGGTATTGTTTTTGGTATTGTTTTTGGTATTGCGTCTGCGTCTGCTTCTGCGTCTGCTTCTGCGTCTGCTTCTGCGTCTGCTTCTGCGTCTGCTTTTGGTATTGCTTCTGCGTCTGCTTCTGCGTCTGCTTTTGTTTGTTCTCCAGTTTCCACATTAACAGTTGTTGTATAATAGCCAGGCGATTCAAAAATGACTTTATTATTACTTGCTGTTATTTTAATTCCGCATTTGCTAAAAGTATCTATAACTCCATCAATAATTTCTTTTTTATTTTTATTCAGAAACTTTAGTAATTCAGCTTCTGATAATTTTTTTAACTCATCAGGTAAACTAAAAATTGTGTTATTAGGTTTTCCTGTTTTAAGTATTCTACACAATTCTGCCGATTTGTCTAAATCCATTATAATATAAACGTATAAATAATTATTATTCTATTTACAATTTTACGCGAAAATCTAATTACATTCCAAGTTCCACATGAGCATAAACGCTGGACAACCGCGAAACATTGAATATATCCGCCTCATTTGGCACCGGAATGCCCTGCCCATCGACCCGTACCGTTTGCCTGGAAACCAGCCGCAACAAGCCAACATCCAGATTGTATACGCGCGTCCCCACCTGGATATCCACGCCATCTTTGTCCCACAAATCCCCCACTTTAAACCCACATTTGACATGAATATTATTGAGTTCATCCAACCAAATATTATCGGGTAGTGTAGGCACACAATCCACGAAAACCCCGTCATATTCTAGTTCTCGATGCCACAGCGGCACAAACAATGTTTCGCTGTCCCCCCGTTTCAACTTATACACCGACTGGTTCAACAAATCGTTGATATCTGGATTCAAAACAACAATATCTTCTACGTCGAGGGCTTCGCTTGTTGGTGCCTCTATTATTTGGCGTATTTTGGCAAGAGTATCTGCTGACAAATGGAGAGTGTCCTGATACAAAATTAAGATATCATACAATTTCCGAGCCTTCGTCTTCTCCATTTTACGAAACATCGCCAGCGCCTTTTCTTCGCACGAACCGACCACTCGCATCAAGAGAGGATGGAATATCCGCCGCTGGAATTGCTCATCATTGTAAATCATCTCAAAAAAATCCGATGCCGCCCGGGCATATGTAGAGGAACCAAGCGCCGTTTTGTCAAGACCATACTTCGTGAACCAACCTCTACATGTAGGGTCCTCAGTAGGTCTAGCTTCACTTGAGCACAACACATCGTGCGCCTCTTTAATCTCCCGGTATTTGTCCGCCGCGCCATCAGCCTTGTTCTTGTCTGGATGGTATTTCAGCGCCAACATCTTGTATTGGCGCCGAATCGTTTCATAGGCCGCGCCCGGCTCCAACTCCAATACTTTATATGCCTGCTGGGAGTTCATCGTAACCGAAGATTTTGATTATCATATAATGGAACATACTCTCTAAATGGTAAATCGGGCGGTAATTGTTGTTAAAGTATTTCAGGAACCCGTACATGCGAGTCAGGATATCGCTCGTATCCGCGGATTTCAAGCGCCCATTCCGCACCAAATATTCGAGGATATACCACACACATTCGACCACGTCCAGATTATACACGAAAATGTCGTAAATGGCATCGCGAAAACTGACATGGACGAGCTTTTCCGGTTCCAATATCTGCTCAATTATCGTATTACACACAATATTGAACACCTCTTTGGGTAGCTGTTCCACCCCCGTCAACTTCCCAAAATAATTGAGCTCTTTCATGTTCAATATATTGCGCACATCGAGGGCCGCGAGCACCTCCTCAGTCTTGTCGACTGCATCTTGCGGCAAAATACGGCCGCGACAACTAGATATTTTCTGGACGAACTCTTCCTCTATGGTTGTCTCCCCCGATTTCGTGTATTTGCGGAGTTTCGGCTGTTGGACGAGCATCTCCATATAGGCGGCCTTTGACGGCCGCCCAACTGAAACAACGCGGCAAGTATCAATGATATTGTTGGGAATGAATCCAAGGTGCTCGGTCATCAACACGAATCGCAGCTGGATAGCCGACAACCGATTCCGATATTCCTGGATATAACTGTAGAAAATCTCCAAAAGCTCGCTGTGAATCGCGTGGAAGTTCTTACAGACGACGATGCCGATTTTGTCGTGTTTCACAGAGACCGCGTCCACAATTTGCTGAACCACGTCGTGCCAGATTTGCTTGGCATTACACCCGAGGAGCCCCATATCGACCTCATAATGGATGTCGCTGATTCGGAATTGGTAGGCGTATTTCTCGGTCTGGACGTACATTTTCTTGTCATATTCTAAGGCGGAAGGACTGTAACGCTGGATGGCGGACAACATCTGCGAATACTTGCCGGAACCGGGCGGACCGTAAAAAATGAGATTGGTGAGCTGGTTAATAGATTCGGGGAACTTGTCAAATACGGACACGAGTTCGGGGTGGATATTGTAATGCTGGACGGAGCGCAAATATTCTTCGTATTTGGTTTCGTAGTATTTCATTGGATAACATAGAGGAGCAGCCTCTATATTATTTGGGGGAGAGAGTATTCATTTCCTCTATGTAAAATTGAAATTGACTTATAGGGTTTGTATCAATACAAATTAAATGATGAATATTTATTTACTTGTGATATTGGTGTTGGTTCATGGATATGAGTGTCAGACAACCAATACATGGCAACCTTCATTACAACCGGTGTCAAAACCTTCGGTAAAACCTTCGGTAAATCCTTCACCAAGTCCTATAACAAACCCTTCCGCATATCCTTCTCCAAACCCTTCCGCATATCCTTCTCCAAACCCTTCCGCACATCCTTCACCAAGACCCTCGACACATCCTTCACAAAACCCTTCCGCATATCCTTCACCAAGACCCTCGCCAAACCCTTCCGCATATCCCTCAGTAAAACCTTCTCCAAGTCCCTCGGTAAAACCTTCGCCAAGACCCTCGACACATCCTTCACCACATCCTTCGCCAAGACCCACGTCACAACCCACGTCACAACCTTCTGGAAAACCTTCAACAAGTCCTACGGAACAACCGTTGATAATATCATCTAACTATACATGGATAATTATTGGTATAGTTGTCGGGACAATTGTCCTATCAATTGCCACATATAAACTCTACAAGGTGTATGTGTATCATGAAAAACCAGGACCATTGTCAAACAAACCATGTACAGCGGTTGATTTGGATGAACGACATTATTTGTTATAATACATAAACGCAATACCTCTCTATAAATAACGATGAACACCCCATTGCCATACACGGCCATTTCCTTATCCGTGGTCGGCCGCCTGATTTTCATGTTTTTACTCTATCGAAATCGAAGCACCAATAGTTTGTCCTTGCTATTTTGCCTCCTAAATATTTGTTCCTCGAGTATGTGGATCTATTACAGTGTTCAGATGAATGATATTCCGATGATAAGTCGAAGCTCTACCGAAATCACGTTGCTCTTCATTTCGGCCATGTATATCATCCGGAGAGGAGAAGCAGCAGATATTGCCGGGATAAAGGCACGACTTAGAAATGGACGACTAAGAAAGGCACGACTTAGAAAGGTAGTCACCTCTATATGTAAAATGAAATTGATTTACAGGATTTGTAATAGGATTATATATGTCAATCAATATTTTAGAAACACATCGCCACATTTTGCAGTTTAGACTTGATTCTGACGCACCTACAAAATATATTGAAAGGTGGACAGAAATTAAAAGAGAATGTGAAAATACCGATAACGAATCTATTGTTGAACAAATAAAAAACAATTGTAAACTAGTATCCAATAAGGGGTTGCCATACTTAAAAATACATGAAGGAGGACTTGGAGGAAATGATAATATACTCGATAAACAAATACGGTTCAGAATGGAAACATCATTCAAAACTGATAATGATATCGTATTGCGTCCATCAAACACAGAAACCCAAAAATGGAATTATGATGAATTGGATGATATAATTCGTTCATTTACAAAAGTATTAAACAATAAAATGCGAACCGAGTGTGTAAAAGGATGCATTGAAATGAGAAATGAAAATGCGTTTAATGATGATTATTTGGATAGCGACAGCGATTAAGGCTTATTTTTCCAGCAGTTTTCCAAAAATATCCAGGTCTTTACAGAGGTCGTCCATATCGATAGGCTCGTGCCTAGCAATGTACAAATATTCAACAAATATGAATTGTAATTGCTTGAACGCCTTTGAATCAGGGGTTTGAGAAAGTATTCCCAGAATTGGGTAATATGACATAATAAGCCCCCAAACATCGACCAACTGTGTAAATACGCGGTCAACATAGCGTTTGAAGTTTATAAACACGCCGTCAAACACGGTAAAATTGAGCAACACGACCACGAGATATTCAACAATAAACTCGTCCGTTAAAGATTCGACCGTTGATTCAGTCTCCTTAATAACGTGGCCGAATAAGAATCGCACAATTTGGCAAATCATCTCGTAATGTCCGCGACCTTTGCCCGCATTCACATAATCTTTCACAAATGGCGCGAGCACTTCGGCGGTTGGCGTAAAGTCATCGCCGCCATTCTCTTGTATGAACCTGGGATATTTTATAGAAAACTCGTCCGAAAAAAGAATGATGGAGAATGGCGCATTAAATATGAGAGGCCGATTCCTCCACACATTCGGCAGATTATTTGTGAGAAACGGGATTTGGAGTCGAGCCCGCGGGTCGTATTCGGCGGACAGCCCCCAATCGATTAGTCGAAGTGTCGATGTATCCACCAAAATGTTTGTATCTTTCACGTCACCGTGATACACGTTTCTCCGGTTAAGTTCCACGATTCCGTTTCGCAATAATTTTACTAAACCACGATGGACAATGTGCAGCTTAGCAATATCAACGTCTTCGCGCAAAAAATCAGAGACACTGATTCCTCCATGGGGCATATTCAGCGCCACCATTTTTGAATGGTCGATGCCTTTTTTTTCTAAAACGGGACACTCGACGTTCAGCGGGGCGGTGGGGATACATAGCGTGACGTCTAGTACAAAGTATGCGCGATAATCTGGTATGGTTTCTATCCGTGCCTTTATTTTATTCAACTTCTCATATTCTCGGGTGCCGTCCACCTTCGACATCAATTTTGTAACCATATTGGGGGGAGTGTCAGCGTCGCAAGGCAATGCCGGGAAAAACACACATCCAGAGCTGCCGGAAGCGATTCTGGTTCCGCCCCGTTTCATCGCCTTTCGTCTAGAGTATTTGCGACTCTTCCGTCTAGATTTTTTCCGATTCATATATATTACGTCCATCAATTTTAGCCAATCTGAAATTATAGTAAAAAGATATACACACTTTTTACTATATAATAAAAATGGACCCTGTTCAAGAGCCTCTATCTGTTTTTACTGCGATTATCCCCGATGCGGAACCTTCTGCGGTTATTCCAGACACAGTTTCAACACCCAACCCAATTACCAATAACTGCGAGTCATGTGACGAGAAGATTCAATTGGCCGACGCAATTATTTGTAAATTGTGTGACAACATCGATGATGATAGCGATGACGACGAGCCATCGGACAAAAAGGAATCCCAGCATTTGTTTTGTAAGAAATGTACTCGCCGATGTTTTGTGTGTAATGTCCGCGGATGTACCGATTGTATAGAAGTTGTATGTTGTGATTGCGGTGAACGAATGTGCTCGGATTGTAGGAATGGAGATGATTTGTGCGGATGCTATGGTAATTGTTATAGCTGCGGCACCGAGGTAAATCGCGGTTCCGAAGGATGGCCATGTAATGATTGCGACAAATGGTACTGCGATGGATGCCGCCGCGGTGATAATCCGTGCCCAGAATGTGGACCTGGAGAGGACTCCGAAGAAGAAGAAGAGGATGAAGAAGAAGAAACACCTAAATAATTATTTTCTTGACTTTCGCTTTGATGTTTTCTTGCGATGTTTTCGTTGGGCTTTCTTAGAACGCCGGCCTCCATTCTTTGCGGGTAATCTAAATACCATGTTTGCGGTTTCTTCTACTCTGGCATCTTGTTCAGCTTTATGACGTTTCTTTTGATTATCAAGGTATTCTTCTACATATTTAATCTTGCCTTCTAAGTATTCATCTTTAGCAGCAGCATCATCGGCAGCATCATCATCTGCTGCATCATCGGCCGCAGTAGCAGCAGCAGCAAAGTCGTTTCTCAAATTTTGTCCATGTCCATCAAATGTACTAGGTTTTCTAGGTTCATCTAAAATAACAGTTGGAGGCGTATTATATGGTACAATAACAGTTGGTGGTGTAGACACATATGAACGTTTTCGACTTATTTGTGGAGTACTCATCACAATATATAAATATGCAAATATATTTACATGCTCTTATTTATTGACACATAAACTAATATTCATTTATACCAGT
>Ga0255063_1000439_pt1 | contig 10500 bp, 9 predicted proteins | sample Colum_Cont_RepA__3_FD_188458 | JGI IMG/M metagenome (GOLD analysis project Ga0255063, IMG submission 188458) | Freshwater microbial communities from Columbia River, Oregon, United States - Colum_Cont_RepA_0h | ecosystem: Environmental > Aquatic > Freshwater > River | place: USA: Oregon... | reverse complement strand
GGATTCGTTGTTGATACAGACCACCAGTACGGGGCCTGCGACTGCGACATCAAATCGACGAATGCTCGGTAGTCCGTTTACGTCCGCCATGAACGTCCTCGACGACAATGACGATTCGGCATGGGTGACTCCATTTGATGCCGCCATTGGGTCGACAGTCGCCTTCACGGGGCTCAACGCTTCCCGAGATGTTGAGATTTCCTTTATTGACGATGAGTTGCATTCGCGGCCGACAAAAATGTCACTGACTTTCTCAGATAGATCCACCACGACCGTTTTGATACCGAACACCGGCTCCTCTGTGGCACTTCGACTGCCGTCCTCGCGAGTGCTCACGTCACTCGCCATAGAGGGTGTCGAGAGTCGCTACTACCCCGACTACTTCTCACTGAAAGACCGTGAACTACCGGTTGCCATTACAGAGGTTCGTATAGACCGTCTTGCGCCACGTGCACTCCTGGAAGGCGCACAGCAGTGCAGATCTGACCTTCTGAAGTTGAACGGCACCACTATTGCCGTGCGTGTCGCGCAAAGCCTCGGTACCTCCACGTCGCCATGGCGTGGCGACGCGGCTCTATTCGAAAGTTGTGGTGATCTCAACATCAGCGCGGGTCGCAACTATCTCGAAGCAACCTCAGGTCGAGTGAGCGGATGGAATCTTGACCGCATTGTCCTCTCTCCGGTAGAGGCCCGTGAAGACATCGGGGCATTCAACACGGCGGTCAGCACAGCTGACCTGATCACATCAGATCGCACTCGCATCGTGGCCCGTGTCAATACTGTCGGAAAGTCCCTTGTCGCGGTCGCCACCAGTAACAACCGGGGCTGGAAAGCCTCGTTCACAGACGATAACGGCGCACGTGAGATCGCTAAGTCCTTCATCGTGAACGGATATGCCCATGGAGTCATCGTTCCTGGACCCGGCATCGTGACCTTCGAATGGTCTCCACAAACCTGGTATCGGTACGCGATGTGGCTGAGCTTTCTCGCGGGTATCAGCGCTCTCATTGCACTTTTCGTCATGGCACGTCGCACTGCCAGAACACCAATGGTTGTCCACGATCGACAGCATCCGGTGTCGACGGTGGCCAGCATTGTTGCGTTTCTCGTCTTCTTTGTGGCCGCACCACCCCTCGCTGTCGGAGCTCTCTCTGTGGTTATTGTCTTCACAAAGATTCGTCGACGTGTTGAACCGGCCCTTCTCGTCACAGTCGCTGCCATCGCCTATCTCGGCCTCACTGCGTGGACAGTGAGCACCCAGATAATGCGCCGCTACCCGATCACATTGGATTGGCCTGGCCGCTTCGAAGACTGGGGCGTTGTGGCATGGATCGCTGTCGGATTGGTTGCGATGGTCGGCTGGGTCTGCGACGTCCCTCAGCAGCAACACAGCGACAACTAGCCTCGGCCATGATGAAGACGTTGGTCATCTTGCCCACACATCAAGAGGCCGGAAACATCGACAACGTGCTTCGACGAGTGCGCGCGTCTCTGCCGAACGCTCATGTCCTCGTTGTCGATGACGCAAGCACTGACGGCACATGTGACTTGGCGAAAGTCCTTGCGCTTGAGCTTGGACAGATCGACCTGCTGAGTCGTTCGGCGAAAAACGGACTCGGAGATGCATACAGGGCTGGCTTTGCATGGGGCCTCGAGCACGAATTCGAAGTACTTTGCGAAATGGACGCAGACCTCTCTCATCAACCCGAAGTACTTGCAGAGTTGGTGAGTGCCGCCGTCATGGGCGCAGACCTTGTCATTGGGTCTCGGTATGTTCCGGGCGGTGCCATACGTGGCTGGCCGAAAAACAGGTTGTTTTTATCCCGCTGGGGCAACAGATATGTTGCGTTGCTTCTTGGGCTAGCTATCAACGACGCCACGAGTGGCTTTCGAGCTTTTCGAGCCGATGCAGTGCAACGATTCGATCTCATCTCGACGACGTCAGACGGATACACCTTTCAGGTCGAGACCACGTACCGTCTTGTCCGCGGAGGTGCTCGCATAGTTGAAATTCCCATCGTCTTTCACGAACGCACCGTCGGTGCATCGAAGATGAGCAGCCGTATCGTCCGTGAAGCACTCCTTTTGGTAACGCTATGGGGCCTCCGCGACATAGTTCGCGGCCGACGAGCGTCACCAACGATCATTACTCGTGATGTCTGATCTGAACCAGGGGCAATTACCCGAGCGGCAGTCGCCTCCACACCGCTTCTGGAAGCAACCGGAACAGCGCAAACAGCACACGGAAAACTGCGGGGGTCCACAGCACCGAGCCGTTTCCCCGAATCGCCTTGACCGCTGCGTTAGCTACTGCCTCCGGCGTCGATGACAGCGGGGCCTTCTTCAAACCCGCCGTCATCTTCGTCGTGACGAAACCAGGTCGAACCACAAGAAGCGATGCCCCATGGCGGCGAAGTTCGCCATCGAGGGCCAATGCGAAACCATCGATGCCCGCTTTGGTCGAGCCGTACACCGCATTTGACCATCGGACTCGAGCTCCAGCCACACTCGACAAGAGGCAGATCCGACCGTAACCCTGCTGCTTCATCCGCTCACCGAGCGCTAGCAACAGGACCATCGTCGCGGTGTAGTTCACATTTGCAACCGTCGCTGCTTCCAAGGGCGACGCAAGGAAGTCGACGTCCGAGCCGAGCAGAGCATGCGCCACGACAACAATATCTAGATCGCCGACCTCATCGATGACTTCCTTGACCACATTCACCATGCTGGATGCGTCGCCTCCGTCGAATCGAACATGGTGAACACTGACGTCCGACGACTCGTCGACAATATTGCCCCACCGAGTCGCTGCGTTATCAATGTCGCGACTCACGAGCACGACATTGGCAACGCCGGGCTGAATCATCTGACGCACGATCTCACACCCGATATCGCTGGTACCCCCGAACAGCACGATGTTTTGAGGGACTCCGAGTCCATTTTTCATGTGTCTTCCTCCACGAGTTTGAGACGACGTGCCAGATCACTCACCCACAGACCACGAGGATCCATGTCCTGACGGATTGCTTTCCACTCTCCAAGACGCGGATATGCCCGTTCGACCGCATGCGGCGATACGTGAGCATCCTTTGCTAAATAGTGACGACCACCAGCTGCAAGCACGAGGTTATCGATACGTTCAAGCAGGCCCGGCAGATGCGATGAGCCTGCTGCAAGATCCAGCGTCAACGTCCATCCCTCGGTCGGAAATGACATCGGGGCGGCATTCGACTGGCCCATGCGCTTGAGGACCGCAAGAAATGATGCAACACCAGCATCAGCAAATTGACCAATGACTGTGCGCAAAATATCGACCCGATCGAGCGGGACAATGAATTGATATTGGATGAAACCGTTCGATCCGTAAAGTGCATTCCACTGACGCACACCATCAAGTGGATGGAAGAATGCCGGAATCGACTCGAGGCCCACGTGAGACTTGGCCGGCGCCTTGCGATACCACGCCTCGTTGAACGCGCGAACCGTGAACTTGTTCAATAAGCCATTGGGCACCCACGGAGGGGCCGCAAGTCGCACCTTCGGGTCGTAGCGGCACGGATCATCTCCACCCACGTCGTCTGCACGAGCATGGTTGCCTCTCGTGAGCACACCACGGCCCAGCGAGCGACCTGAGGCCAACATGTCCACCCATGCGACCGAATACCGAAACCCATCATCTGACGAGTCGGACATTGACTCAATCACTTCATCTAAGTTCGCCAACCGACGAGTCTCCACCATCACCTGATTCCAGTGAGACCCATTCCGCCGACGGTCGCCCAAAACCACGAGGCATTCTGGGTAGGCGACAACTCAACAAGTCGCCCCGACGAGAGCAACACTGTCAATTTGTCGACGTGCTGACCAAAGCTGCCATCGACATGATGATTCTTTCCGTGCACGTCAGAGGCGACTGCACCGCCGAGAGTCACGAACCTCGTACCGGGCGTTACCGGGATGAACCATCCCTTTGGGATGCAGACTCGTAACAACATGTCGAGGCTGACACCCGCGGGTGCGGTAACGATGCCGGTGACATCATCAAGGCGAATCTGTGCATTGCCACCATCATCCGCGCAGGCGATCACGGTACCACCGGCATTCTGGGCTGCCGCTCCGTACGCCCTGCCGAGGCCACGTGCGATCGCTCCGCGCCGATGGTCTACGGCCACAATCTCTGTGAGATCACTGGAATCGCCGGCAGACACCACATCTGCCGTGGTCCACGCCGTTCGACCCCAGCCCGATATCCGCTGACGCGTCATCGACGAATTGGCTTCTGTGCGACGGCGAAAAGCACGAGAGTGTCGTCGTCAATGCGTTCCACTATCGAGAACCGATCAGAGGTGATCTGAGGTTTTCCCTGTTCGCGACGATTGGTGAACGGATACACAAGACGCCTACCGAACGAATGGAGGCCCACATACATGCCACGCGGCAGTCGATGTCGCAGGCCGAAGACATCGAGAGCGAGCAGTCTGGCCCCAGTTCGTCGGCGCGCTGCGAAGTCGGCCCGAACCTCCTCATCACCATCGAGGCCCCACACTTTGACCTCTTCGAAGTGGCGGCCGAGCATGTCGTTAAGTGATTGAGATGTGAAGAGGTGGACATGGAATGGGTTTTCGAAATCTGCGGGGGCATTCGGGGTGATGATGAGCGCGGCACCATCATCTGCCGTGATGCGTGCCATCTCGCTCACGTGATCTGTCGGGTCGACGAAGTGTTCAATGATGTGGCTAGAGCACACGACTTGCGCGGCACCTCCACGAAGAGGCAGGACCGCTCCGTCTGCGCACGTCGTTTGTACACCGTGCGCAGACGCTGCATGAGCAGACTCCCAGTCGTAGTCAATGCCCACAACTACTCGTCCGGGCCCGGTCAGGCGTCCGGTTTCATCCCCAACGCCGCATCCGATGTCGACCACCACCCCGCGACCCAATCTCGCGACGACCTCCCGATATCCGGCATCATGGAGTGCAACCAATGCTCCCGGCGTGCTGCCCTTGATCGGACGCTCGCCTGTTTGCTTCATTGATTTCCTAGTATACAAAGGCGATGTCAACCCTCGCCGACACTCCACGGCGAATGGCCGACCTAGCGAGAGACATCGCTTCTCGCGGATTCACGCACATTGACACCTTTGCGTGGCGAGACCTCGATGATCCCGATGCAGGAGGCTCCGAGGTCCACGCCGACCACGTCTTTCGCAGAATCGTCTCTAGCGGCATCTCCATCACCCATCGCACATCGAGCAAGAGTACGCCGCGCATGTTCAGACGGAACGGTTACAGCATTATTCAGCGTGGTTCACGATACGGAGTCTTTCCTCGAATCATTTTTAGAAATCTGCTCAGACGACGACCGAACTCGTCGATCATCGTCGAAATCTGGAACGGTGTGCCTTGGTTCGCACGCCTGTGGGCACGTGCTCCACGTGTGACAATCATGCACCACATCCACGAAGACATGTGGCGCGACTCGCTTCCCAGAATTCTCGCACCGTTCGGACGACTTCTAGAGACAAAACTTGCGCCGCCGTTTTACAAAGATGCTCCACTCATCACCCTCGCTCATTCGACCAGAAGAGAACTGATCGACAGAGGGTTCCACCCCGAACGAGTCCACGTGGCACAACCCGGCATAGACGAATCATTTTTTGTCGATTCCCCAGGTGGAGTGGACCGACTTCAAAATCCACTTCTTGTCGCCGTTGGGAGACTCGCCCCCGTCAAACGATTTGACCTGCTCGTGGCGACCTTTGCCCGCATACAGCAATTCCGACCTGGTGCACGGCTCGTCATAATTGGCGATGGCCCCGAAGCCGACAACCTTGCTCAACTCGTGAGGGATCTGGGCTTGACAGAATGCGTCACCCTTGCCGGTCGCGTCTCACGCGAGGAACTTGTAGCGACCTACCGTGATGCGGCATTGCTCGTCAGCATGTCTCACTCAGAAGGTTGGGGCATGACGATCACCGAGGCGGCCGCAAGCGGCACACCATGTGTGGTCACCAACAACGTTGGTCACCGCGGGGCTGTCATCGACGGAGAGACCGGACTCTTGGTCTCAGATGACGACATGTTTGCCAACAGGGTTAATGACCTGCTGGAGGATGGCGCGCTGTGGAACCGAATGGCCGCGCAGAGTTTCGCGCACGCAAAGACGTTTTCCTGGGACCTTTGCGCCGAACAGATTCTTACGGTGATAGCGAACGAGGTCCGTCGTCAGAGGGACGACGCGTAGACACCGAGGCCATAGATCACCATCCAGGCTGCAGCGAAAGCTTGTATGTGACGATCACGAACGAAGACCTCTTCAGGCGCGCTTCCCCACCCTCGCTCCAGAACTAGCACGTACCGCAACACGGCGAGAATCATGGGCACAATCGACAACTCGTAGAATGGAAACCCGTTTGAGATCGCGGAGATGTCAGCGCTCTCGAATGCCCACAGGCAGTAAGCGACCATGGTGGTCGTAACTGACACTCCGATGATGAGGCGGAGGTACGGCTCGGTGTATTCAGCCAGAATCGCACGAGTACGCGATGCATCTGCGCCCATCTCCCGCAATTCGGCAAAACGTTTGCCTGCCACAATGAACAAAGATCCAAACGTAATGCAGATAACAAACCACTGCGACATGTCGGTTTCAGTGGCTACGGCGCCTGCCACTGCTCGCAGAACGAAGCCAGAAGCAACTACGGCAAGATCAAGCAGCACCACATGCTTCAATTTGATGCTGTAAGCGAAAGTCAACACCGCATACAGCATCAAGACTGCGGCGCTTTCCAACCTTGGGAGGGCGCTCAACAAGATGCCTAGCACTACTAAAGCTGAACCAATCACCCGTGCCATTGGAAGGCTGATTCGTCCACTGGCAATCGGACGCTTGGATTTCTTCGGATGTAGCCTGTCGGCTTCAATGTCGAGTATGTCGTTCCAGAAGTAAAGACCACTTGAGACAAGGCAATATGCGACGAATACAACGACAGCCTTTGAGAAAATGTCGACTTCATCAAGTGCGCCAAGCGCGCCAGGTGCAGCGAAGACAAGGACGTTCTTCAACCACTGCTTAGGTCGCGACTCTTTCAGAAGAGCTCTCAACATGACCTATCGATCACTCCCCTACTGACGTCATGTGCGCGCGTAGCGCATTCGAACATTGCATGGTCTCCTGGTGAATCACCATAGACATGAGCAAGCCAGTTCCAGTCTTCAGAGTGACCCCGCTCGATGGCCCACGCGCTCAAACGCGATACCTTCTCGGGTCCCCTGCAGTTCGCACCACGCAGCTCACCCGTATACGAGCCGGCCACCACTTCAAGTTCGGTGCACAACACATGCTCAACCTCGAGCTTCGCAGCTAAATGCGTCAGATAAGGCCTCAGCGAAGCAGACACGAGCACGACTTCGTGCCCAGATTCTTGATGCCAGCGCAGCCGCGCCAACGTGTCATGACGTAGCCACGATGCGGCCACCTTCTCTGCAAACATCGCGGCCACATCGTCAACATCACTGACCTTACGGCCAGCAAACACTTCGCGACAGAAGTGAGCCTTCACGTGATCTCGGCGCCGTGCCGCGAGAGGCACCAATACCTTGGAGGATGCACTGACGATCCTGCCAACTCCGGCAACTTCTCGCATAAATGGCACCACGCAGTCACGCACCGTCAAGGTGCCATCAACATCGAAGGCTACGACGACTGACATTTCTGAAGGCTAACTCGCCAGAGTTTCAACCGAGATGATGTCAGTCATGGAGGTCCAGTACGTCGGCCAACTTTTGCTGACAACGTCGGAGTCACAGATATCGACATAGTCAGCAATCAATGAGCCGAGACTGAGAGCCATGGCCAGGCGATGATCGTGGTGCGTATTGCATCGTCCCGCACTGAGGGTCTCGCCCCCGTGGACGACAAGGCCTTCTGCCAACACATCAACTCGAGCACCGATCTCACGCATTTCACTTGCCAGATCGCCCAACCGGTCACTCTCTTTGTTTCGAATAAAGCCGACACCCGAGATGGAACTCGTTCCCGCCGCAGCCGTGCACATCATCGCTACTGCGGGAACTAAGTCAGAGCAGTCCGACAAGTCGACATCAATTGCCTCGAGTTCGATGTTCTTCGAACGCGCGACGACGACGTTGTCGCCATCGGTTTGTACCGTGGCACCCATCATCTCGGCAATTTCAAGGATACGACTGTCACCTTGAAGCGATGCGGTCGCCAGATTCGGCAGGCAAAGTCTTCCCCCTGCCATGACGACCGCGGCCACAGGAAATGCGGCAGATGAATAGTCCGGCTCAATCATGAAATGTCGCGGCACGTAGCCACCGGGCCCCACCACCACGTTGCCACCGTTCATTTCCACGTCTGCGCCGAATGTTGCCATCACGCTAGCGGTCATGCGTATGTAGGACTCTGAGACCTTCGGTCCGTCGAGCGCGATCGAAAGACCGTTCGGGAGCTTCGGTCCGATCATCATCAAGGCCGACACAAATTGACTACTCACATCTCCGGGCAGACGCACAACACTTCCGATGACGGCCCCCTCCGGTCTTGACACTGTGACAGGAAGCCCAAGGCCATCACGCGAGGCAACGACTTCGAATCCGAGATAGGTAAGTGCTTCGAGCAGTGGGGTCATCGGACGAACCCTGAGCGGCGCATCACCTGTGACCGTCAAGGGCGAAGTGCGAAGCGCACCTGCCGCTATGAGGAACCGCGATGTCGTACCTGCAAGATGAGCATCGACCGTCAGGGATTGGTTGCCGAGATCACCACCATCGATCGTCATGCTGTCATCACGATTGGCGATGCGAACTCCCATAGCTGACAACGCGTCACGACAAGCATCAACGTCGTCACTTGTCGGCACTCCGACGAGCGTGCTCTGACCTTCCGCTAACGCAGCGATGATTAAGGCCCTGTTCGCGGCACTCTTCGAGCCCGGAACAATGACTGTTGCATCGATTGATGCACCTCGTCGTCGCACACGCCTGACTGTGGTCATGAGGACAAGCGTTGCAGGGCTGGCTTGAAGTTGCGTGCCAGCAGACCACCTCTGAAGAGCTCAGTATGCGCCGTCTCAATGACGAGCACAATCACACCACGGTCGCCTTCAGCCGAGTGGACAACCTCAAAGTCGTACGCATTGACTCCCAGCTCTCCGGCCAAGGTAAGAACTTCGGCTGCAGCACCGGGTCTGTCCGGAATGGGAATTCGTACCTCGGTTAACTCCGTGCTTGGCCCCACTCGTGATGGCAGATTTGTGCGCGCTCGCCGTGCGCGTGACAGCCGCTCATACAAAGCCACGCGGTCCCCTTGCTCAACGACATCACGCATGCTGGTGAGACCCTCAATCAATTCAGAAAGCGCGCGAACGATGGCCGGTCGATTCTGTGAACAAATGTCAAGCCAGATCTCAGGCCGACCACTTGCGATACGGGTCATATCCCGAAAGCCACCTGCTGCGAGCTTCAGCAAAGCGACATGCTCCTCGCTGCGCGTGTCGGCGAGGCCCATCAGCGTCGCTGCTGTCAGGTGCGGCACATGGCTGATCACCGCAACCAAATCGTCGTGTCGTTCTGCGGGCAACACCACAACTTCGGCACCAAGCGTGTTGACCACACCGGCAACGATTGCGAAGGTCTCGTCTGAAGCGGTGCCAGGGGTCAGCACCCAGATCGCACCTTGGAACATCGAGGGATCTGCACCGTCAAGTCCATCCAACTCTGATCCTGCCATCGGGTGGCCCCCCACGAAACGTGAAGAGGCCACAGCGGCAACTAGCCGTGCCTTGACCGACCCGACATCAGTGATGACGCCAACAGTTTCGTTGAGCAGCCTGCCGACGGTGGCTTCTGATTGGTCGGCTGGCGTCGCCACAAAGCTGATGTGGGCGTCTGGGGACACTCCAACGGCGTCGATGACGCCACATTCAACTGCAACTGTCTGACGGGATGCATCAACGTCGCTACCCCACACTGACCATCCACGTTCGCGCAGTGCGAGCGCCACCGATCCGCCGATGAGGCCAAGCCCAACCACGTTCGCGACTCCGACAGCTGATGTGGCATCGCGAGATGCGATTATCTGTTGAGCGTCGGACACGATCTCAGAGCGTACCCAAGCCGGCAGCGGTGTTCCGGAGAGTTATCACTTCGTGTGGTGTCAGATGACGAAACTTGCCCGGCGGAGTTCGTTGGTCGCGTATCGGCCCAATACGAACGCGCACAAGCCGATTCACAGGATGCCCGACGGCTTCACACATACGACGCACTTGCCGATTTCGACCTTCATGGATGGTTATACGCAAAACACCGGCCTCCGGCTGCGACACGGTCGCTGGATATGTCATCCCGTCATCTAACTCAATTCCATCGCGCAGACGCCTCAGCGCGGAGATAGACACGCCATCGCTTCCACATTGAACCTCCGCCAGGTACTCCTTCTCGACACCCCTGCTCGGATGCGTGACCAGGTGGGCCAGGTCTC
>Ga0255063_1000425_pt1 | contig 10700 bp, 4 predicted proteins | sample Colum_Cont_RepA__3_FD_188458 | JGI IMG/M metagenome (GOLD analysis project Ga0255063, IMG submission 188458) | Freshwater microbial communities from Columbia River, Oregon, United States - Colum_Cont_RepA_0h | ecosystem: Environmental > Aquatic > Freshwater > River | place: USA: Oregon... | reverse complement strand
CGCTCACCCGCGGCAAGGACAACCCCTGGCCGTAGTCGACCTTGTAGGTCTTCGGCCATTCCGGCCAGGGGTTGTCCTTGCCGCGGGTGAGCGGGGCCTTGGCCATGATCTCGAGCTGGATGACGGACTTGCAGCCGTGGCGGAGCGAGGTGCCCACGCAGTCGGTGCCGGTGTCGCCGCCGCCGATGATCACGACGTCCTTGCCCTTGGCGCTGATCGACGCGTCGGGGGCCTTGCCGTCCAGGAGGTTCTTGGTGTTGGCGTGGAGGAACTCCATCGCGAGGTGGATGCCCTTGGCCTCGCGGCCGGGGAGGGGGAGGTCGCGGCCCTTGGTCGCGCCCACGCAGAGGATGACGGCGTCGAAGGACTTGCGGAGCTGCTCGACGGTGACGTCGGCGCCGACGTTCACGCCGCACTTGAAGGTCACGCCTTCGTCCTCGAGGAGCTTGATGCGGCGCAGGACGACCGATTCCTTCTCGAGCTTCATGTTCGGGATGCCGTACATGAGGAGGCCGCCCGGGCGGTCCGAGCGCTCGAACACGGTGACGTTATGGCCGGCGTAGTTCAGCTGGGCGGCGGCGGAGAGGCCGGCGGGGCCGGAACCGATGATGGCGACCTTCTTGCCGGTGCGCTTCACGGGCGGGCGGGGGATGACCCAGCCGTTTTCCCAGCCCTTGTCGACGATCGAGACCTCGATGTTCTTGATGGTGACGGCCGGGCGGTTCATGCCGAGGACGCAGGAGCCTTCGCACGGGGCGGGGCAGACGCGGCCGGTGAACTCGGGGAAGTTGTTCGTCTTGTGCAGGCGCTCCAGCGCCTCGCGCCAGAGACCCTTGTAGACGAGGTCGTTCCACTCGGGGATCAGGTTGTTGATCGGGCAGCCCGCGGCCATCCCGCTGATGAGCTTGCCCGTGTGGCAGAACGGCACGCCGCAGTCCATGCAGCGCGCGCCCTGGGTGCGGAGCTTCTCGTCGGAATGGTGGTGGTGGATCTCCTTCCAGTCGCCGATGCGGACGAGCGGTTCGCGGTCCGTCGGGAGCTCGCGCTGGAATTCAAAGAAGCCGGTAGGTTTTCCCATGATTGCGAAGGGTTGGGGTCAGGTGGGTGGTGGGCTCAGCCGCCGCCGACGCGGGCTTCGTCGCGGGCGTTGATCTCGAACGCCTCCTGGAGGGCGGCGTCGCCGGAGAGGCCCTTGGCCTGCGCGGTGGCGATGGCCTGCAGCACGCGCTTGTAGTCCTTGGGCATGACCTTGACGAACTTCCTGACGGACGCGTCCCAGTTGGAGAGCAGGGCCTTGGCCTTCTGGCTGCCGGTGAGGTCGGCGTGGCGCTGGACCAGCGCGCGGAGCTCGGTGGCGTCGGCGCCTTCGACCTTCTCGAGGCCGACCATCTGCTTGTTGCAGCGGGTGGCGAAGTCGGCCTTCTCGTCGAGGATGTAGGCCACGCCGCCGGACATGCCCGCGGCGAAGTTGCGGCCGGTGGCCCCGAGGACGACGACCTTGCCGCCCGTCATGTATTCGCAGCCGTGGTCGCCCACGCCTTCGACGACGGTGGTCACGCCGGAGTTGCGCACGCAGAAGCGCTCGCCCGCGACGCCGCGGAAGAAGGCTTCGCCGGAGGTCGCGCCGTAGAGGGCGACGTTGCCGAGCAGGATGTTGTCCTCGGCCTTGAAGGTGGCCTTGGCGTCGGGGTAGACGAGGATGCGGCCGCCGGAGAGGCCCTTGCCGACGTAGTCGTTGGCGTCGCCTTCGAGTTCGATGGTCACGCCGGCCGGGATGAAGGCGCCGAGGGACTGGCCCGCGCTGCCCTTGAACTTCAGGTGGATGGTGCCGTCGGGCAGGCCATGCCAGTGCTTCTTGGTGATCTCGTTGCCGAGGATCGTGCCGACGACGCGGTGGGTGTTCTTGATCTCGCCTTCGAAGCGGACCTTCTCGCCCTTCTCGATGGCCGGGCGGCACTTCTCGAGCAGCACGGAGAGGTCCAGGCCCTTCTCGAGGCCGTGGTCCTGCTTCTCGGTGCAGTAGCGGCCGACCTCGGGGCCGACCTTCGGGGAGTAGAGGAGCTTGGAGAGGTCGATGCCCTTGGCCTTCCAGTGGTCGACGGCGTGGCGCGCCTCGAGGACGTCGGTGCGGCCGACCATCTCGTTGAGGGTGCGGAAGCCGAGGGAGGCCATGATCTCGCGGACTTCCTGCGCGATGAAGAGCATGAAGTTGACCGCGTCGTTGGGGTCGCCCTGGAAGTTCTCGCGGAGCTTCGGGTCCTGGGTGGCGACGCCGACGGGGCAGGTGTTGAGGTGGCAGACGCGCATCATGATGCAGCCGAGCGACACGAGCGGGGCGGTGGCGAAGCCGAACTCCTCGGCGCCGAGGAGGGCGGCGACGACGACGTCGCGCCCGGTCTTCAGCTGGCCGTCGGTCTCGACGACGATGCGGGAGCGCAGGTTGTTGAGGACGAGGGTCTGGTGGGTCTCGGCGAGGCCGAGTTCCCACGGCAGGCCGGCGTGCTTGATGGAGGTCTGGGGCGAGGCGCCCGTGCCGCCGTCGAAGCCGGAGATGAGCACGACGTCCGCGTGCGCCTTGGCGACGCCGGTGGCGATGGTGCCGACGCCGACCTCGGAGACGAGCTTCACGCTGACGCGCGCGGCGCGGTTCGCGTTCTTCAGGTCATGGATGAGTTCCGAAAGGTCCTCGATCGAGTAGATGTCGTGGTGCGGGGGAGGGGAGATGAGGCCGACGCCGGTGGTGGAGTGGCGGACCTTGGCGATCCACGGGTAGACCTTGCCGCCGGGCAGCTGGCCGCCTTCGCCGGGCTTCGCGCCCTGGGCCATCTTGATCTGCACTTCCTTGGCCTGCGTGAGGTAGAGGCTGGTGACGCCGAAGCGGCCCGAGGCGACCTGCTTGATGGCGGAGTTCTTGGAGTCGCCCTGGGCGTTGGTCCAGGTGTAGCGCTCGGGGTCCTCGCCGCCTTCGCCGGTGTTGGACTTGCCGCCGATGCGGTTCATGGCGATGGCGAGGCTCTCGTGGGCTTCCTTGGAGATGGAGCCGTAGCTCATGGCGCCGGACTTGAAGCGCTTGAGGATGGCTTCGACGGATTCGACCTCCTCGATCGGCACGGCGGCGCGGGGCTTGAACTGGAGGAGGCCGCGCAGCGTGAAGATCTGCTGCATCTGGTTGTTCACCAGGCCGGTGTAGACCTTGAAGGTCTCGTAGTTGCCGGTGCGCACGGCCTTCTGGAGGCTGTGGATGACCTGCGGGCTGAAGAGGTGGGCTTCGCCCTCGTTGCGCCACTGGTAGTCGCCGCCGACGGTGAGGGTCGAGGCGGTCTCGACGCGCTCCGTGTAGGCGAGGCGGTGGCGGGCGAGGGTTTCCTCGGCGATGGCCGCGAGGTCCGCGCCTTCGATGCGGGTGGCGGTGCCGGTGAAGTACTGGTCGACGACCTTCTGCTGGAGGCCGACGCACTCGAAGATCTGGGCGCCGAGGTAGCTCTGGATGGTCGAGATGCCGATCTTGGAGGCGACCTTGACGATGCCCTTGGTGGCGGCCTTCACGTAGTTCTTGCAGGCCGTGTAATGGTCGACGCCGACGAGCAGGCCCTGGCGGATCATGTCGTCGAGGGTCTCGAAGGCGAGGTACGGATTGATGGCGGCGCAACCGTAGCCGATGAGCGTGCAGAAGTGGTGGACTTCGCGCGGTTCACCCGACTCGAGGATGAGGCCGACCTTGGTGCGCTTGCCTTCGCGGATCAGGTAGTGGTGCAGGCCGGAGACGGCGAGCAGGGGCGGGATGGCCGCGTTGTTGCGGTCGACGCCGCGGTCGCTCAGGATGATGAGGTTGATGCCGGCGTCGATGTGCAGGCCGGCCTGGCGGCAGACCTCGGCCATCGCCTTCTCGAGGCCCTGGGCGCCGTCGCGCGGGTCAAAGAGGGTGGGGATGGTGACGGAGCGGAACTGGCCTTGGGCCACGTGACGGAGCTTCGCCAGCTCCTCGTTGGTGATGATCGGCGTGGGCAGCTCGATGAGGTGGGCGCTCGCGGGGTTCGGGTCGAGGAGGTTGCGCTCCGGCCCGATGGTGGTCACGGAGGAGGTGACGATCTCCTCGCGGATGCAGTCGATCGGCGGGTTGGTGACCTGCGCGAAGAGCTGCTTGAAGTAGTCGTAGAGCAGCTTGGAGCGGTTCGAGAGGACGGCCAGGGGGATGTCCGTGCCCATCGAGCCGGTGGCCTCGACGCCGTCCTTGCCCATGGGGACGAGGAGCTTGCGCTGGTCCTCGAAGGTGTAGCCGAAGGCCAGCTGGCGCTGGACGACGGTCGAGTGGTCGGCGGTCGGGACCTCGGGGGCGTCGGAGATATCGGCCAGCTTGATGAGGTTCTTGTTCAGCCACTCGCGGTAGGGCTTCTGGGCGGCGATCTGCTGCTTGATCTCCTCGTCGGGGACGATGCGGCCTTCCTCCATGTTCACGATGAACATGCGGCCCGGCTGCAGGCGGCCCTTGGCGGCGATGTTGGCGGGGTCGATCGGCAGGACGCCGGCTTCGGAGCCCATGATGACGTAGTCGTCCTTGGTGACGTAATAGCGGGAGGGGCGCAGGCCGTTGCGGTCCAGGGTGGCGCCGATCATCGTGCCGTCGGTGAAGACGACCGAAGCCGGTCCGTCCCACGGTTCCATGAGGCAGGACTGGTACTCGTAGAAGGCCTTCTTCTCCGGGCTCATGGATTCATGGCCATTCCAGGGCTCGGGAATCATCATCATCATGGCCTCGGGCAGCGAGCGGCCGCCCATGACCATGAGTTCGAGCACGTTGTCGAACATCGCGGAGTCGGAACCATTCGGGTTCACGACCGGGACGATCTTCTTGATGTCGGCGCCGAAGAGCGGGGAAGCCAGCAGGGGCTCGCGCGCCTTCATCCAGTTCACGTTGCCGCGCAGGGTGTTGATTTCGCCGTTGTGGGCGATGAAGTGGTACGGATGCGCACGCTCCCAGCTCGGGAAGGTGTTGGTCGAGAAGCGGGAGTGGACGAGCGCCAGGGCGGTGTCCATCGACGGGTCGGCCAGGTCCTTGAAGTACTTGCCCACCTGTTCGGGCATGAGCATGCCCTTGTAGATGAGGGTGCGGCAGGAGAGGGAGCTGGCGTAGTAGAACTCGTCCTTGCCGGACACGCGCAGCTGGTAGTGGGCCTGCTTGGAGACGATGAAGAGCTTACGCTCGAAGTCCTGGTCGGTCGCGAGGGACGCCGGGCGGCCGATGAAGGCCTGGCGGACGCGGGGCTCGCTCTTCTGGGCGGTGGCGCCGAGCGAGGAGTTGTCGGTGGGGACGTCGCGCCAGCCGAGGAAGGTGAGGCCTTCGGCTTTCACGATCGCCTCGAAGGTCTTCTCGCTCTCGGCCCGGATCTTGGCGTCCGGGGAGACGTAGAGCATGCCGACGCCGTAGTGGCCCGGCTTGGGCAGGCCGGCGGGGCCGTGCTTGGCGAAGAAGCCGTGGGGAAGTTGGAGGAGGATGCCGGCGCCGTCACCGGTGTTGGTCTCGCAGCCGCAGGCGCCGCGGTGGTCCAAGTTCACCAGGATGGTCAGGGCCTGTTGGATGATATCGTGGGAGCGCTTGCCCTTCATCTGGCAAACGAAGCCGACGCCGCAGGCGTCATGCTCGAACTGGGGGTCGTAGAGACCCTGTTTCTCGGGGAGGCCGGGATTCTTCATTGCTTGGTGTGGGCGGAAAAAGTGGCTAGTGGTGGCTTCGGGAGCCGGTGCCCTTGGGAAGACCGCAAGGATGTGAAATCTAGTGGGCAATAATCCCCCTCTGTCAAAGGCAACTTGCAGGTTGTCCGGGCCCCCTTCCGGAGCGGCTTCGCGGCTCGTCTGTCGACTTTTTCCCATTTGCCTAATTTTGTTGGGAAAAATGGCGAAGCGTGAGCAAGCCTAGTGGAGGACACGAGGGCTCGAGGACACGAGGGCCAGAGGGCCAGAGGGCTTGAGGGCGCACGGCCGACCGGGGACGGTCAGCCCTACCTAGGGCACGGTCGATCCAGCGCTTGCTGGGGGATAGTTCACTCCTGGCGCCTGCCCCTGGCCCTGGCGCTGGCCCTCAATGTGCATTCTTCCCTCGTCCGCGGCCGACCGGGGACGGTCAGCCCTACCTCTTGGCTCTTTCGCCTCTGGCCCTCGAGTCCTCCAGCCTCTCCGCCCCCATCCTTGACTTCCGCTCCCCCCGCTCCGACTGACTTAACCATGAAAGCCGACAACGAACTCTACCGCCAGCTGCGCGAACTGCCCCCGCAGCAGCTTTGGACGGAGGAGGTGCCCAAGTTCGACCGGTTGTCGCCCAAGGAGCGCAATCAGCAGGTGGCCTTGGTCCGGGCGGTGGGGGTGGTCTTCTCGACTTCCCGCAACCCCGAGATGAAGGCGGCGGTGAAGGCCTGGATGGTCGGCCTGCTCCAGGATCCCAACGAGAAGATCCGCCGCTATGCGACGGCGGCCATCCCGAAGCTCGGGGGCGATGAGTCGTCCGAGAAGAAATTGCTGGATATCCTGCAGACCACCCAGGTCGACCGCGAGAAGCGCAAGGTCGCCGAGGCCTTGGAGAAGATCGGCGGCGCCGAGACGCTCAAGGTGGTGGCGGGGAAGGGCGACCAGCTCGTGTCCGAGCAGAAGGTGCGCGCCAGCGTGGCCCGGCAGGAAAGCCCGGGGACGGTCCGCCTGGAGGCGGTCCTGCCCAAGCAGGAAGGGCTCAAACTGCATTTGCGCTGCCGCGCGGGTCTGGAGTCGATCGTGGCCGACGAGGTCCGCGAGGCCGAGGCGCGCCAGGGCAAGTTCCGCGTCGTCGAGGTGCGGGGCACTTGCGTCGTGGTCGAGCCCAAAGGCCCCTTCGCGCTCGCCGACCTCTACCGCTTCCGCTGCTTCGACACGGCGAGTTTCGTGCTCGGCCTCGTCCGCAATCCCCAGACTCCCGCCGCCATCGGCGAACTGGCCAAGCTGATCGCCTCGCCCCGGACGGAGTTCCTGATGAAGACCCTGACGGAGGGCGCCCTGCGCTACCGTCTCAGCATGCTGGCGGAGGGCAGCCATGACGCGGCCGTCGCCAAGGTCACGGCCGAGGCCTTCCGGCTCAACCCGCGCATCTTGAACGACGCTCGCGAGTCCCCTTGGTCGGTCGACGTGCTCTTCAATGAGCTGAGCGCCTCGGTCGAACTGCGCCCGCGCCTCAGCCCGAATCCGCGCCTCTATTACCGGACGGACGCGATCAACGCGGCCTCGCACCCGCCGCTGGCCGCCTGCCTGGCCCGCTTGGCCGGCAAGCAGGCCGACGAACTGGTCTGGGATCCGTTCTGCGGCTCGGGCCTCGAACTGATCGAAGCCGCGTTGTTCGGCCAGGTGGCCCAGGTGGTGGGCACCGACATCGACCCGGCGGCGATCGCGATCGCCCAGGCGAACTTCGGCGCGGCCAAGCTGCCGGGCACGAAGGGCGCTTTCCATGCCTGCGATTTCCGCGACGTGACCAAGATCCCCCAGCTCGACCGCGGCAAGGTCTCGTTGGTCATCTCCAATCCGCCCCTCGGTCGCCGCGTCCGCGTGCCGAACATGCATGGCCTCTTCGCCGACCTCTTTCGGCTCTCCGCCGAGGTCCTGCGTCCCGGCGGCCGGCTTGTTTTCGTGAACCCGCTGCGCCTGGAATCCGTCGACCCGACCCTGCGCCTCGAGTCCCGCCGCCCGGTGGACCTCGGCGGCTATGAGTGCCGCGTCGAAGTCTATCGGAAGCGGTAACGGTCAGTTCTTCCGGAGGGTGGGTTGAAAGGTTGGCCAAGGGCGCGTCTTTGGCCGCTAGGTAGGGACGAGCGTCCCTGCTCGTCCGGGGCGTCACCGTTGCGGATCACGGGAAGAATTGCGAACCCGGCGGCCGACCGGGACGGTCAGCCCTACCTCGAGGCGCATCGGGGTGCCGGTTAAGTGGTCTTCACTCCGCGATGACGAGCGCGGCGGAGGCGGGCGGCAGGGTCACGGTGGCCTTGCCGGCCGTGAGGGCGAGGGGCTCCGTGGTGCGCGGGCTCCACTTGCCCTCGGCGGTCACCGCCGCACCCGCGAAGGTTACGCCTTCGGTGGCGTCGACGCTCGGCGCGGAGAGCCGCAGGACTTGTCCGGTCTTGAAGGCGGCCCCGAGGTCGAGCTGGACGGCCACCGGCTGCTTCAGGTCCTTGTTGAGCAAGGTCACCCGTAGTTTACCGTCGGATCCACGCACGGCGTGGGCCACGAAATGGGCGGCGCACTGGGTTTCCGACGCCACGAGCCGGCCCTGCGCGGCCTGGCTGAAGAAGAGCAGGCCGTAGTAGAGCGGGGCGGCGCCGTAGGTTTCCGTCTTCTTGTCGTAGACGATCGGCGAGTAGTTGTTGGCCGTGAAGCTGCCGTGCAGGTTGACGCCCTGGCCGCCGCGCGTCGCGACGTCGAAGAGGAAGTCGATCGACCAGAGCGCCGAGGCGAAGGCGTTGCTCACGCCGCGTTTGCCGCCGCCCGACGCCGTGTTGCACTCGGCCACGCGGTAGGGTACGCCGGCCGCTTGGGCGTCGGCCAGCTTGATCGCCCAATCGTCCGGGTATTTCTCGCCGAGCAGCTTCTCGATCGAGGTGAAGCGCGGGGCCTTCGGGTCGGTTTCCGGCGCGGACAGCGGGTAGACGTGGGAGGTCGCCAGCACGATCCGGCTCCTGAAGTCGGCCATGAACAAGGGCATCCACATCGTGCTCTTGGTCACCGCGGGGCCCGTCAGCGGGGCCTGCGGGCGCTTCGCGACGATCGCGTCGGCCGTTGCGGTGAACTCGGCCTTGTACTGCGGGTAGCCCCAGTTCCCCGGTCTGATGCCCTCGCGCTTGGGCCCCTTCGGGTAGAGGTTCGGTTCATTGCCGATCTCGATGGCCAGGATCTCCTTCGCGCCCACCTGCAGGGCGTAGTCCGCCTCATCGGCCGCCATCGCGGGGTTGTTCGCGCCGAGGTTGACCCCGTAGATGACCTTCCAGCCGGTGGCCCGGGCGAACGCGAAGAACTCGTCCACCGATTCGGTCCCGATGGTGCGCGGGTCGACCACATAGCGGTTGTCCTTCATCGATTCCCGCGGCGGCTTCCCGTCGCGCTGGAAGAAGGTGGAATCCACGTTGTTCGCGCCGATGCGCAGTGCGCCCGGCCCCAACGTCCGACAGAGGTTGATCAGCGTCGTGTTCTTCACGTGGAAGCAATCGCGCACCATCAACTTCTTCTCGGTGCTCAGGCCGACGAAATCGACCGGCAGCACGAGCCCGGGCTGGTCCGCATGGACCGTGACGGTCGCGGGCGTCGGCGCAGCGGCGGCCAGGGTGGCGGCGAAAAACAGCGGTAGCATGGGGTCGAGGTTGGCTTGGCCGGCGGGGGCGGGGAAGGGCAAAAGCACCAGCCGCGCTTGCCAGTCCCGCCTAGCCTCCCTAGGAACTTGGCATGAGATACCCCCTCTGGCTCCTTGGTCTTTGCTCCGTGGTCTTGTCGGCCGCCCCGACCAAGGTCTTCATCCTCGTCGGTCAGTCGAACATGGAGGGCCATGCCCGGGTCGAGACCATCGATTACATCGGCGAGGATCCCGCCACGGCTCCGCTGCTCAAGCGCATGCAGGGCGCGGACGGCAAGCCGGCCGTGGCCGAGGGCGCGTGGATCTCCTACCATACCGGCATCGGCGACCGGAATGGCGAGGGCTTCGGCAAGCTGACCACGGGCTACGGCTCGCGCCAGGACCCAGCCAAGGACGGCGGCAAGATCGGTCCGGAATACACCTTCGGTCTGGCGATGGACCGCACGTTCACGGAACCGGTGCTGGTCATCAAGGCCGCCTGGGGCGGCAAGTCCCTGAACTACGATTTCCGCTCGCCGAGCGCGGGTCCGTACCCGCGGACCCCCTCCGACCTCGAGAAGAACCGGAACCCCCAGGAGAACGCCGGCCACTACTACCGCCTCATGGTCGCCCACGTGAAGAAAGTCCTGGCCGACCCCGCCCGCGTCTGCCCCGCCTACGACCCGAAGGAGGGTTACGAGATCGCCGGGTTCATCTGGCTCCAAGGCTTCAACGACATGGTCGACGGCAACTTCTATCCCAAGCAGCCCAAGGGCGCGCCGACCAACCGCTACGCGAAATATTCGGAATACATGGCGGCGTTCATCCGGGACGTCCGCCGGGAGTTCGGCGCCCCGAAGATGCCGTTCGTCATCGGCGTCATGGGCGTCGGCGGCAAGGATCCCGGCGACGATAACCTCGCTTTCCGCGAAGCCATGGCCGCGTCGGCCGACCTCCCCGAATTCAAGGGCAACGTCACCGCCGTGCGCACCGCGCCGTTCTGGGACGAATCGCTGGGCGCCATCCAGGCCAAGAAGGAGAAGGTCCGCCAGATGGCGTTCGAGCTCCGCAACAAGGGCAAGCGGTCGGCCAACGCCGACGGTAAGATGACGGACGAGCAGCAGCGTGAATTCCTCAAGGACTACGAGGCCAAGTTGATCACGCCCGCGGAGGCCGCCCAGCTGAAGCGTGGTGCCTCGAACGCCGGCTACCACTACCTGGGGTGCGCCAAGACGTTCGCCCTGATGGGTGAGGCCTTCGCCGAAGCCAACCTGCAGATGCGCGCGGCGGCGAAGTGAGAATCGGCCGAGCGGGCACAGGGCGAGGGTAGGGGCAGCACCGCGTGCTGCCCTGGGGTTTCGGATGCCGA
>Ga0255063_1000403_pt1 | contig 10917 bp, 10 predicted proteins | sample Colum_Cont_RepA__3_FD_188458 | JGI IMG/M metagenome (GOLD analysis project Ga0255063, IMG submission 188458) | Freshwater microbial communities from Columbia River, Oregon, United States - Colum_Cont_RepA_0h | ecosystem: Environmental > Aquatic > Freshwater > River | place: USA: Oregon... | reverse complement strand
TAATACAATTGAGAAGTTGAAAGAGGTCCACAAAAAGGCGCATCCTCGCAGTTAAAAAACTGTCAAATTCGCTATAAGCGTTGGAAAGGATTGTGGTCGTGTAGTACCTTACTAGGACTATGAATCTAAAAATTCAGTCCGTACACTTTGCCCCTGATTCCCGTCTGATCGATTTGGTAAAAAGAAAGGTAGAAAAGCTCCCTACTTTTGAGCGCCGAATAACGGACGTTTGCGTTTTCCTCATATTGGACAACCCTGCCCACGCAATCAAGGACAAGGTAGTTGAGATTCGTGTGCATGTCCCCCATTTTGATTTTTTTGTAAAAACAACCAGCAAGAGTTTTGAGAATTCATTTGAAGATGCGTTCTCTTCGTTGGTCAATCAAATGAAGCGTAAAAAGGATCGTATTCAGTCCTAGTTCTAAGGTGTTTGGTCCCAATTGATTCTTTATGTCATTCCGGGGGTAAAAAATCGGCTTAAAATTTTTCCAATTTCCAAATTCCCTTACCTTTGCCTTCCCAAATTTTTGGGGTAGCTCTTTATTGCCCGGATCAAGTGAAATTGACCCCGTGCGATCAGGTATAGCCAATTCACCAGCATTTGGCTAGGATAGTAGGCCACCTTAGCTCAGCTGGTAGAGCAACTGATTTGTAATCAGTAGGTCGCCAGTTCGATTCTGGCAGGTGGCTCAAGGCGGGCAAGTAGCCAAGTGGCCAACGGCAACAGACTGTAAATCTGTCCTCTTCGGAGTTCGGTGGTTCGAATCCATCCTTGCCCACACCATACTACGCAGCATTTTCGGATGTTGAGTGGTGTGTTGAGATAAATTGAAATCACGACGGTTCCGAAAGGGATCAAAAGCGGGAGTAGCTCATTTGGTAGAGCGGTAGCCTTCCAAGCTTCAGGTGGCCGGTTCGAGCCCGGTCTCCCGCTCCAGTAGAGGAAAGTCGGAAGTTGGCTCTCGGGCTATACTAGCCGTTGTAGCTCAGGGGTAGAGCACTTCCTTGGTAAGGAAGAGGTCGTGAGTTCAATTCTCATCAACGGCTCAAGGATTTGAAGAATTTAGTAAATATAAATTGTCAACACAACCTAAAAACCGATAAAAATGTCAAAAGAGACCTTTAAGCGGGACAAACCCCACGTTAACGTAGGTACCATTGGGCACATCGACCATGGTAAAACTACCCTGACTGCTGCCATCACCACAATTTTGGCTGCAAAAGGTATGGCCCAGGCCAAGAAGTATGATGAAATTGATGCTGCCCCTGAAGAGAAGGAGCGTGGTATCACCATCAACACAGCACACGTAGAGTACCAAACTGAAAACCGTCACTATGCTCACGTGGACTGCCCTGGTCACGCTGACTATGTAAAGAATATGATTACTGGTGCCGCCCAGATGGACGGTGCTATTCTTGTTGTGGCTGCTACGGATGGTCCGATGCCTCAAACTAAAGAACACATCCTGCTTGCACGTCAGGTAGGTGTACCTAAGATTGTTGTATTCATGAACAAGGTTGACCTTGTTGATGATCTAGAATTGCTCGACCTGGTTGAAATGGAAATCCGCGACCTGTTGACATTCTACGGTTTTGATGGTGCTAACACACCTATCATCAAAGGTTCCGCAATCAAAGCCCTTGAAGGTGATGCAGCTGCTGTTAAGCAAGTTGAAGAACTGATGGCGGCTGTTGATACTTATATCCCATTACCTCCCCGTCCAGTTGATCAGGCCTTCCTAATGTCTGTAGAGGACGTTTTCTCTATCACAGGTCGTGGAACTGTTGCTACAGGACGTATTGAGCGTGGTCGTATTAAAGTTGGTGAATCAGTTGAGATCGTTGGTTTGACTCCTGATCCGCTGACTTCAACAGTAACAGGAGTAGAAATGTTCCGCAAGATCCTTGATGAAGGTGAAGCTGGAGACAACGCCGGACTGTTGCTACGTGGTGTTGAAAAAACACAGATCCGTCGCGGTCAAGTTATCGTGAAGCCTGGATCAATCACTCCGCATACTGAATTCAAAGCTGAGGTATACGTACTGAGCAAAGAAGAAGGTGGACGTCACACTCCTTTCTTCCAGAAGTATCGTCCTCAGTTCTACTTCCGTACTACGGACGTAACTGGTGAAGTTGAATTGGCTGCTGGAACTGAAATGGTAATGCCTGGTGATAACACCAACTTTACTGTTAAGTTGATTCAGCCTATTGCGATGGAAAAAGGTCTTAAGTTCGCTATCCGTGAGGGTGGACGTACTGTAGGTGCCGGACAGGTTACCGAGATTCTGAAGTAATCGCTTATATTTGTATTCTCAAAAGTCATTGGTTGTCAGGATATTTCCGAACAGCCGGTGACTTTTGATACTTACGGGCATAGTTCAATGGCAGAATAGCGGTCTCCAAAACCGTTGATGGGAGTTCGAGTCTCTCTGCCCGTGCAAAACAAAACGTATGAATAAGATTACCGCCTACGTGAAAGATAGTTTTCGCGAACTGACAGAGAAAGTTACCTGGCCTACCTGGATGCAATTGCAGCAATCCACTATGATTGTTTTAGCGGCTACATTAGTCGTAACATTCATTGTATTGATTATGGATTTTGCAACAGGTAACGGATTGCGTTTTATCTACAAACAATTATTCTAATGGAAGCTGTTACAAATACAACTGCCGCTCCGCAGACAGAGACCAAGTGGTATGTACTGCGTGTAATTAGTGGTAAAGAGAAAAAGGTCAAAGAATACCTAGACAAAGAGATCAGTCGTGGTGGGTGGAGTGAGCTTGTTAAGCAAGTATTTCTTCCCGTTGAAAAGGTTTATAAAGTGGCCGCTGGTAAAAAAGTAATGCGGGAAAGAAATTATTATCCTGGGTATGTGATGATCGAAATCTTGGACGGCAAATTGAATGATGATCTACGTGATGTAATCAAAAACACCACTAACGTTATACATTTTCTCGGAAAAGAAAATCCAATTGCATTACGTAAAGCTGAGGTCAACAAGATGCTTGGTAAAATGGATGAGATGAGTGAGGCGGGTGGCATCAGTATGATGGAGCCGTACATAGTTGGTGAAACTATCAAGATTATCGAAGGTCCATTCAACGATTTCAATGGAATTATTGAAGAAGTGAACGATGAGAAGAAAAAATTGAAAGTAACTGTTAAGATATTCGGGCGTGCTACGCCAGTAGAGCTTAGTTACATGCAAGTGGAGAAGCTGAGTTAATCCATCTCAAAATGAATCAAAGCCTCCCACTGGGAGGCTTTATTGCCTGGCATTCAGCCACATAGGGTTGCTAAAAAAAATCGCTGGATTCTATTGAAAATCGGGCTCAGCTGCCTAACTTTGCCGCCCCAATTAGTTCTTTCTACGAGGAATTTGGGAGTGCCTGAAAGGGCACGCTTGAACCAATAAATTGTAAGACATGGCAAAAGAAGTATCCGGCTTTGTAAAGCTGCAGTGCAAGGGTGGCCAAGCCAACCCCGCACCTCCCATTGGACCTGCACTAGGTTCGAAGGGTATTAACATCATGGAGTTCTGTAAGCAATTCAATGCTAGAACCCAGGACAAACAAGGGAAAGTACTCCCTGTTCTCATCACTGTTTACTCAGATAAGAGTTTTGATTTTGTAATCAAAACACCACCTGCTGCTGTGCAGTTGATGGAAGCTGCAAAAATCCAGAAAGGATCCAAGGAGAGTAACCGTTCAAAAGTTGGCAAGGTTTCTTGGGATCAAATCAAGGTAATTGCTGAGGACAAGATGCCCGACTTAAACTGTTTCACTGTAGAGAGCGCTATGAAAATGGTAGCGGGTACAGCTCGCAGTATGGGTTTAAACGTGGATGGAAAAGCCCCCTGGGAAAATTAATTGTCAACCTAAAGAACTGAATCATGGCATTTGTAAGTAAAAAAAGAAAAGTGGCTGACACAAAGGTGGACGCCAATAAATCATACTCTCTTAAGGAGGCTTCTGCTTTAGTAAAGCAAATCACCACTTGTAAATTCGACGCCTCTGTTGACCTGCATATCCGTTTGGGTGTAGATCCTAAGAAAGCCGATCAGGCTATCCGTGGAACGGTTACACTCCCACATGGTACTGGTAAAACTAAGCGTGTTTTAGTATTATGTACTCCTGATAAGGAAGCTGCTGCAAAAGCTGCAGGCGCTGACTACGTAGGATTAGATGAGTTTGTCACAAAAATTGAAGGCGGTTGGGTAGATATTGATGTAATCATCGCAACACCAAGCGTGATGCCTAAAATTGGTAAACTTGGTAAGGTATTAGGTCCTCGTAACCTCATGCCAAACCCCAAAACAGGAACTGTTACTAATGATGTGGCTGCTGCAATCAATGATGTAAAAGGCGGAAAAATTGCATTCAAAGTTGATAAAGTAGGTATCGTACACGCTTCCATTGGGCGCGTGAGTTTTGCTCCAGAGAAAATTGCTGAGAATAGCCAAGAGCTACTCAATGCAATTATCAAAGCAAAGCCCTCTTCTTCAAAGGGAACATACTTAAAGGGTATCAGCATGGCTGCTACCATGAGTCCTGGTATCGCTATCGACACGAAAGCTTTTATCAACTGATTCTCTCAAACCTAATTACCACAGTCTAATTTCAATACAATGACTAAAGAGCAAAAAAATGAAGTGATCGAAGTACTGAAAGGGAAATTTTCACAGTACAATAACTTCTATGTAACAGATACAGAGTCGCTAACTGTTGAACAAGTTGGCAAATTGCGTCGTGCTTGTTTCAATAAGAATGTCGAAATGAAAGTGGCCAAGAACACATTGATCAAAAAGGCACTTGAGTCTTTGGATAACGAGCGTTATGCAGGCATGTATGATTCATTGAACCGTGTAACAGCATTGCTGTTTTCTGAAAATCCAAAAGAGCCGGCACTGATCATCTCTTCTTTCCGCAAGGAGAGCAACGGAGATAAGCAACTGGTTGCACTTACTAAGATCAAAACGAAGAATGAATTGATCGGCGAAGTAATCGGATTGTTGCAATCACCTGCAAAGCGTGTATTAGCTGGGTTGTTACAGCATCACGAAAAGCAAGCAGCTGCTACAGCTGAGTAATGTATTTTTTCGTCTGTTGACGATTGAAATAAATACCCAGGCCTGAGGGTGTTTCTACTTGAAACGAACAAAGGCAAATTTTTTTAAACCTGCCGTTGGAGCTAGTTAGCAGTGAAAACGGTAAAAATTGAAATAAAATGGCTGATGTAAAAGCACTCGCGGAAAGTCTGGTGGCTTTGACCGTGAAAGAAGTACAAGAACTCGCTGATGTTCTGAAAAATGATTACGGAATTGAACCCGCTGCTGCTGCAGTAGTTGTAGCAGGTGGTGGAGACGGTGGTGGCGCTGCTGCTGCTGAAGAGAAAACTGCCTTCAATGTTATTCTGAAGAACGGCGGAGCTTCTAAATTGAATGTTGTAAAAATCGTGAAAGACCTTACCGGACTTGGCTTGAAAGAAGCTAAGGATATGGTAGACGGTGCTCCGAAAACAGTAAAAGAAAATGTTTCTAAAGCAGAAGCGGAAGAAATTGCTGCTAAGCTGAAAGAAGCTGGTGCTGATGTAGAGATCGCTTAAGATTTTTACTCCACGAAATAAAAAAGCCCGCCCATTTGTGGTGGGCTTTTTTATTTTATAATTTATGGGTGGTGTCAAAACTGAGGTAGGGGAGAAGTCGTTCTAGATTTTTCTTATCCATTGCCCACACAGACGCTAGGTCCTCAGCATTTTTAAAATAGCCATTAGCTTGTCTGTAGCGTATAATAGTTTTAGCATCATTCCATCCAACATAGGGATGGGTGGCTATTGTTTTTTCATCAACCAAATTCAGACATATTTTTTTTATACTTGTTGGTTGTACTTCAAGTTGCGCCTTAATTTTCTCGTAGGTAGAATCGGGTATTCCGTACACTTCTTTTAGTTGCTCACGGGAGTAGAATCCTCCTAGCTTATTTCTGTACTTAATGATCCTGGCCGATAATACAGGGCCTATTCCAGGGAGTTTTACCAGGTTTTGGGAATCGGCCCTGTTCAAGTCTGTTTTTTGACTTGTTTTTGATGGTAGTCTCGAAATGATTGCTTTGCTATTTTTAGGTGGCTTATCAGTGTCATTTCTATATTTATAGGGAGATACTGCCCACTGGTTATTCACTTTACTATTTTGTTGACTTTCTCTTTCTATATAATTGATAGCAAGTGGTTTATAGTTATTTAGAAATGGTTCATTTTTTGAGTCTGTGCCTAGGATTAATGGTATTAATCCATAGAACCCAACTCCCAGGAGTATCATTATTAGCCCTCTCTGATTTTTTCGGGATAGCCCAATGTGCTGTTTTCCTCCCTCTCTTCTCCATTTTATCATTCCATAAGTTTATTAGTCTCTTTTTCACTTTTGAAGGGTAGTTTCTTGAAATTGGCCGGATTTTTGTGGGAACAAATTTTGGCCAACCGGTTCCTTTACTTACCTTTGCAATCCTTTATTTTGGCCAAATATATTTTCGACATTGCAGACCATTCGTAAGTGATTCATTCACAGCGATTTTTGTAAAAAAAAGTACAAATGTCGCCGGGTGTTCTCATTGTCCTAAACGTGGATAAAACCGGTTAAGCGTATGTCTTCTACAAAAAACAGTGCAAGAATTGACTTTGGTAAGATCAAACACCTTGCAGAAGCTCCGGACCTTCTTGAAGTCCAGATTCAATCCTTCAAAGAGTTTTTCCAATTGGAAACAACTCCTGATAAGCGTAACATCGAAGGATTATTCCGAGTGTTTAAAGACAATTTCCCTATTACGGATACCAGAAACATATTCGTATTAGAGTTTTTGGATTATTTTATTGATCCTCCCCGTTATACTATTGAAGAGTGTATGGAGCGTGGTCTTACTTATGCATTACCGCTTAAGGCCAAACTTCGTTTGAGCTGTAATGACGAAGAACACGTCGATTTTCAAACCATTGTTCAGGATGTATTCCTGGGCAACATCCCATACATGACACCGCGTGGTACTTTCGTTATCAACGGAGCTGAGCGTGTTGTGGTTTCTCAGTTACACCGTTCACCAGGTGTATTCTTCGGTCAATCCGTTCACCCGAATGGTACAAAAATTTACTCTGCCCGTGTAATTCCTTTCAAGGGAGCATGGATGGAGTTTGCTACGGACATCAATAATGTGATGTACGCTTATATTGACCGTAAGAAAAAATTCCCTGTTACTACTTTGTTGCGCTCTATCGGTTACGAGACTGATAAAGACATTCTGGAATTATTTGGAATGGCAGACGAAGTGAAGGCGGATAAAAAAACATTATCAAAGCATATCGGCAAACGTTTGGCTGCTCGTGTACTCCGTACATGGGTTGAAGATTTTGTTGATGAGGATACTGGTGAAGTAGTTTCTATCGAGAGAAACGAAATCGTCATGGAGCGCGATACGCTTTTAGATGAAGATGCAGTGGAGACAATAACTTCTTTGGAAGTAGCTAGTGTGTTCATACAGCGTGAAGATGTTGGTGGTGACTATGCGATCATTTACAACACCCTGAACAAGGATACTTCTAACAGTGAGTTAGAGGCAGTTCAGTTTATTTATCGTCAATTACGTGGAGCTGATGCGCCAGATAATGAAACGGCACGAGGAATTATCGATAAATTATTCTTTAGTGATAAGCGTTATGATCTGGGTGAAGTAGGTAGATATAAGATCAATCGGAAATTGAATGTTAATCTTCCAATTGAAAAAAAGACGTTGACCAAGGATGATATTATTTTGATCATCAAATATCTTGTGAAGCTTACCAATGGAAAAGCTGAAATCGATGATATTGACCACTTGAGTAACCGTCGTGTTCGTACAGTGGGGGAACAATTATACGCACAGTTTGGAGTAGGTCTGGCTCGTATGGCACGTACCATTCGCGAGCGTATGAACGTTAGAGATAATGAGGTATTTACACCTGTAGATTTGATCAACGCTCGTACACTTTCTTCTGTGATCAACTCATTTTTTGGAACCTCTCAGCTTTCTCAGTTCCTGGATCAAACTAATCCTCTTTCCGAGATTACACACAAGCGTCGTATTTCTGCGTTAGGCCCCGGTGGATTAAGCCGCGAGCGTGCAGGATTCGAGGTTCGTGACGTACACTATTCTCACTATGGTCGTCTTTGTACGATTGAAACACCTGAAGGTCCAAACATTGGTTTGATCTCTACACTTTGCGTGCATGCGAAGATCAATGCTATGGGCTTTATCGAAACACCTTACAGAAAGGTAGCAGACGGTAAAGTAAACATGAGGGAGTTGGCCTTTTTAAGTGCAGAGGAAGAAGATCAAGCAAAAATTGCCCAGGCCAATACTTCATTAGATGAGAAAGGAAATGTAGTGGAAGATAAAGTGGTTAGCCGTGAGACTGGCGATTTCCCAATTCTAGATAAGAGTGAAGTGGAATATATGGACGTGGCTCCCAACCAAATTGTTGGTTTGAGTGCGTCATTGATTCCGTTCTTGGAGCATGACGATGCCAACCGTGCATTGATGGGATCAAACATGCAACGTCAGGCTGTGCCGCTACTTCGCCCAGATGTTCCTGTAGTAGGAACTGGCTTTGAAGGAAAGGCTGCTCGTGATGCGAGAATTCAAATTCATGCTGAAGGAAATGGAGTAATTGAATTTGTGGATGCTAACGAAATTCATGTTCGTTATGAGCGTGATGCCAGCGAAAAGTTGGTCAGCTTCGAAGATGATTTACGCATATACAAGCTCACTAAGTTCATCAAGACTAACCAAGAGACTTGTATCAACCTTCGCCCGGCTGTGAAGAAGGGACAGAAAATTAAGAAAGGAGATTTCCTTACAGAGGGATATGCTACACAAAATGGTGAACTCGCACTGGGTAAAAACCTTAAAGTTGCTTTCATGCCTTGGAAGGGTTACAACTTCGAGGATGCCATTGTTATCAGTGAGCGCGTAGTGAAAGAAGACTTGTTTACTTCTGTTCATATTTCTGAGTATGAATTAGAAGTGCGTGATACTAAATTAGGTGAGGAAGAATTGACGCCAGATATTCCAAACGTATCAGAAGAAGCTACGAAGGATTTGGATGAAAATGGTATCATTCGTATTGGTGCACAGGTGAAGGAAGGAGATATTTTGATTGGTAAAATCACTCCAAAGGGTGAGAGCGATCCTACTCCTGAAGAAAAATTATTGCGTGCCATCTTTGGTGACAAGGCTGGTGATGCCAAAGATGCTTCCTTGAAAGCTCCCAATGGAGTGGAAGGGGTTGTGATTGGCAAAAAATTATTCCAGCGTGCCAAAAAGGATAAGAACGCAAAAGTGCGTGAAAAAGCATCGCTTGAAAAACTAGAGAAGCAGCATGAAAAGAACGAAAATGATCTGAAGGAAGTTCTGCTTGAAAAGGTAGGAGCTCTTTTGAAAGATCATTCATCTGCAGGCGTGAGCAATAACTTTGGTGAAGTACAGATTCCAAAAGGATCCAAGTTTTCCGATAAGAGTTTGCGTTCTCTTGATTATGCCAACGTCAACCCATTGGGATGGACTGGTGATAAGAAAACAGATGATCGCATCAATACGTTGCTGCATAACTACAGTATCAAGTTTAATGAGGAGTTGGGACGTTACAAGCGTGAAAAATTCAACATCAGCATTGGTGATGAATTGCCAGCTGGTGTATTAAAACTTGCTAAGGTTTATCTGGCTGTTAAACGTAAGTTGAAGGTTGGAGATAAAATGGCAGGTCGTCACGGTAACAAGGGTATTGTTGCGAAGATTGTTCGTCATGAGGACATGCCATTCCTAGAAGATGGAACGCCAGTTGATATAGTGCTGAATCCTCTTGGGGTACCTAGCCGTATGAATCTCGGTCAGATCTATGAAACAATTCTTGGATGGACTGGGGAGAAGTTAGGTCTCAAATTCGCGACACCAATTTTTGATGGTGCTACCGTGGAAGAGATTGGTTCTTACTGTCAGCAGGCTGGTATACCTATGTTTGGTCACACCTACCTCTATGATGGTGAGACCGGCGAACGCTTTGACCAAAAAGCAACCGTTGGTATCATTTACATGATCAAGTTGCATCACATGGTTGATGATAAGATGCACGCTCGTTCTATTGGGCCATACAGTCTTATTACTCAACAACCGTTGGGTGGTAAAGCACAGTTTGGAGGTCAGCGATTTGGTGAGATGGAAGTATGGGCCTTGGAAGCCTACGGTGCCTCTAACATTCTGCAGGAATTGCTTACTATCAAGAGTGACGATATCATTGGAAGAGCTAAGACGTACGAAGCGCTGGTTAAAGGAGACAATGTTCCCCGCGCCGGTGTTCCTGAATCCTTCAATGTATTGGTGCATGAATTGAGAGGACTGGGACTAGACTTGCAGTTTGATTGATCCTAAACCATCATTTGATAACTACTTAACCGATCTATAGATCATGGCTATAAAAAAAGAAAACCGTCCGAAATCCGCCTTCTCCAAGATCACCATTGGTCTTGCTTCACCAGATAATATTCTGGAGAGAAGCTTTGGTGAAATTTTAAAGCCGGAAACTATTAACTACCGCACGTACAAGCCTGAACGTGATGGTCTTTTCTGTGAGCGTATATTCGGTCCTGTTAAGGATTACGAATGTGCTTGTGGAAAGTATAAGCGAATCCGTTATAAGGGTATTGTTTGTGACCGTTGTGGTGTGGAGGTAACTGAGAAAAAAGTACGTCGTGAAAGAATGGGGCATATCAAACTGGTTGTCCCTGTAGTGCATATTTGGTATTTCAAATCCCTTCCTAACAAAATCGGATATCTGCTGGGCACTAGCTCTAAGAAGTTAGAGTCTATTGTTTACTATGAGCGTTATGTAGTAATTCA
>Ga0255063_1000399_pt1 | contig 10987 bp, 20 predicted proteins | sample Colum_Cont_RepA__3_FD_188458 | JGI IMG/M metagenome (GOLD analysis project Ga0255063, IMG submission 188458) | Freshwater microbial communities from Columbia River, Oregon, United States - Colum_Cont_RepA_0h | ecosystem: Environmental > Aquatic > Freshwater > River | place: USA: Oregon... | reverse complement strand
ATTTAGATCACTCGAAAAAGACGGTGACTTTCGGACTAGAGCCGCCAAGGACGACATAAAGACCTTTATTCAAGCTAATACCTTCAGCCGTGAAGATATAGTTCCCCGGCGTCGCCGCCGTAAACTGCGCCAGAACAATCGGATCAGAGGTAGACGCCGCAGGAGAGTCATAGACCGCAACTGTAACGGACGTGCCACTGGAAGCAAAAATGCCCTTCAGCTTGGCCAGACCGACCTTGAGCTGGGTAGATGCTTCGATTTCCTGATAATAAGCCATTTTTTTAACCCCCTAACCCAAAAGAGTTACGTTTCTGACGATTTTCCTCTTTTGGGAGGATTTGAAGATTTAACGGGACATGCAGCCCTGAAACCGTCTTGCCTCTTAACGGTATAACATGATCGACTTCCCATGGAAAGCCGTAGACATTAGACAGTTCTTTAGCCAAAGCGTAAGTTTTTTGAATGGCTTGCTTATCCTGCTTTGTGAGCCATGCCGGAACGCGCCGATGTCTAGTTAACGTGTTTTTTACCGCGCGCGCTAGAACTTTGTCTGGGTTTTTTACCCGCCAACGTTTGTCTTTAGCCGCCATTTTTTCAGGGTTATTTTTTGCCCATCGCGTTTTATTCTGATTTGACCGGTCTGGGTTGTCTACATGCCATTTGCGCGTTCGTGCGTTATGGCACTTCACGCAAATGGCTGTTTTTGTGTATCTTTTAGACAAATGCCCGTGTTTACAGGGTTTGCCTGTTTCGTAAAATGGCAGACCTAATTCTTTGGCTTCTGTCCAGTTCATGCAAGGAATTTTAGCTTGTATAAAGTGGATAAATACAGATCCACGATCCCGTCGATAATGTTCTGAATCGCGCTGTCGTCTTTATACTCTTTTCGAGCTTCTTCGATCTCTTTCAAAGAATCTTCAAGAAATTCAACGACATTGTTGGTCTTTTTAGCCGAATGCAGCGTGATCGGGCCGATTAGGCCGTGCCGGCCCTGATAGGCTTCCGCCAAGTCGTCAGCCAAGTCGATGACTTTGCTGTAAAAACCGCCTAAAGCCTTATGTTTAGCGTAAGACCGCGTGTTGAGATGCACGGAATGAGTCACATCGCGCGCCAGAAAGAGGTGTCCGATCAGATCCGCGCAGCTCATTGACCAATCTCCCGCATCGGTGCGCTACCCGGCACCAAATCACCTGTGTCCAGAGCCGCCGCAATGGTGCCCTGCACGATGTCTTGAATCTGTTCTGGCGACAGACCCGCCTGCATGGCCGAAAGACGCTTGGTTTCGGCGTCATAAGCCTTGATCTGCGTGTTTTGCTCGTCAATGGCCAGTTTTTGCATCTCATACGACTGCATGAGCTGCTGGATCTGGGCGTTGGTCTGCTCCATTGCCTGCGCCATCTGCTCCATCTGCATACGCATGGCCTGCGCTTCCGGCGACTCGTCGGTGTCTTGCAGAACCTTCGGGTCAAGCATCTTTTCAAAGCGCTTGGCCATCGTCTCAGATCCTGGCCAGTCCATGTTCTTGACGAACAGATCACCCGCAACCGACCAGAGCGCCGGGTTTGTCTGGAGGATCTGGCCCATCGTGTCCATCGCCTCCTGCTTACGGGTCATGTAGCTGGGGCCAGACGACACATGCACGTCATAGGTGCCGACGTTCGGGTTGTAGATCTTCATGATCTCAATACCCTCTTCGTTGACAACGGAACGCACCGCCTCCGGCTGCGCCGGATTGATACGCGCCATGCCGACTTCGCCCTCGACGTTGATGATACGGGCGACGCGCTGCGTGTCGTAGATCTTCGGGATCAGATCGACGAGCTGACGCGCAACGTATTTTATCGCCCGCGCGAGGTTGTCGACATAATGATAAGTACTCGTGTCGCCTTGCCGCTCCCGAGCGAGGATCGCACGACCCGTCCGCTCGTTGGAAGTCGCCCCAATGCTACTATCGTACTGGCCAGTGGTCGACTTGATGTCTTCGCCAGCCCCCATCTTGGCTTGAATAAGGCCCGTTTGAGCCATCGGAGGCTGGGCGCGTTCAGGTAGCGGTAACGGGTTTCCAGCGCCATCAGTAACGTCCGGGTTGACCTCAAGATACGGCCAGTTGTTCGTATTGGCCGTTTTCCAGTTGGTTTCATAGCCTTCAAACTGGCCGCCATAGCCAATGAACGGCGCTTTAGGGGCCAGCGCCAGCATTTCCGCTTCTTGGCTGACCCAGTAGTTATACATACGCTGCGCGTCTTTAGCGTTGCGCACCAGACCGCTAATGTAGATCTGACCGTCGACCTCGAACTCGTTGCCGACAACGCGGATCACGGGGATATATTTACCCGCCCACTCACGTTCTTCCAGCACTTCGTAACCGTTGGTCTTGATCCACATGACCCGGCGACGGTCGCTCTCGCGGCTGCGCAGCGGCTTGCCGTAGGCGGCTTTGAGGCGCTTGTCCTCCGGCGTGCCGTCGAACGCCGTGATGTTGTCCGGGTAGAGATTGAGCTTGTGCTTGCGATGCTCAACATAAAAATATTCAGCGATGCGGACAGTCTCTTGGCTGACCCACATGCTCAACGTCTGATCGCCCACACCCTGCGACTGCATACCCGTCACAGGCGTCGCGTCAGGATACATGCGCTCGTATTCGGCTTTTGGAATGTCTTCTGTGATGAAACACCATTCCGCGTCCTGACCGCATGGGTCTTGGATCATCGGGTCCATGTAGACGCTAAAGCTGCTACGGACGCGAGCGATCTTGATGTCCTGCTCGAAAGAGTCTTCTTTCGTGTATTCCGTCAGGATGCGGATATAGCCTTCGCCGTATGTGACCTGGTTGTCGCAGGCCGTGTCATACGCAACGTCGGCGTCGGACATATACTCAATGTGCCGCACGATACCGTCGAAGATCTCCGCGACCTCCGGGTCAGCGTTGTCGTCGGCGGGGATGACCCGCGCAGTCGGACGGTTCTGGCGTTGCTCGTTCGTCACGAGTCTCACGTGCTGCGGCAGCTTGTTGATCGTCAGGCACGGCCGCGCGTTGATCGTTTGGCCCTGCACCGCGCCGCGTGTCGCCAGCACGTCCGCCGGCCACTGCCACGCGTTGTCCGGCGAGCCTGCCATGAACCGCAGATCGTCTAGCTCGTCTTCGCGTGAGTCAGAATAGGCCGCTTGCGCCACCGTAAAGCGGTGACGCATGGTCGCCAGACGATCCGTGTCGTCGGCCTCGCTGACCTTACCGGCCGCTACGACATCATCACTTGCCACAAGATTTGCCTTTGCTCATGGACGGCTTCTTAGCCGCAGCGCGCTTCGTCGAATACGCGATGGCGACGGCCTGCTTGACAGGTCGTTTAGCTTCTTTTATCTCTGTTCGCACGTTTTCTCTAAACGCTTTTTTGGAGGCGCTTTTGACTAAAGGCACGGTTCGCTCCCGCGAAAGAGTAACGATTACCTGCAAACATTGTAAGTCGCTGTTTACAGTGGCGAATTACCGAAAAGATACGGCTATTTATTGTAGCCGAAGCTGTCAGGCATTGGACGCGCGGCAAGAGACTACCACGATTTGCGAAGAATGTGGAACTCAATTTACGCATATAGCAAGCAGAGCCAATAAAGCCAAATATTGCAGCACAAAATGCTACCATAAAGCAATGAACCGAAAAGGTTCCATTGAGCATACTTGCGCGCATTGCGGCACAAAATTTATGGATTCGCCGTCGCACAAACGAAAATATTGCTCGCGCGCTTGCGTAAATAAAGCATCTAAAGATGTCTGGAAACCTACCTTCACAACAGTTCGCAAGAAGATGGAAAAGCGGCAACTTCTCATAAAGTGTGAACGATGCGGTTACGATAGTGAACCTCGCATATTAGGCGTTCATCATAAAGATCGGGATAGGACTAATAACGAGATGTCTAACCTCGAAGTTTTATGCCCTATCTGCCATTCTCTTGAGCATATGAAACATACGCCGCATGGGTTTAAAGAGTGATCTCAATGTCCCATCCATCCTGAAGAGGCTGCGTTGCCACCATAGCTTACGCGCGGTCGGTTGTCTACGCGCGCCTCGCGGTGCGCCACAGGATACGCGAACGTCACGGCGATAGCGTCGGCGGCGTCGGGGCTGGCCAGCCCTCGCGCCTTCATGTCCTTTTTACTCTCTAGGAATATAGTCCCTTTACTGTCTGGCTTCATCATCGGGCCGGTCAGGTCGGACTTGAGGAATCGGTCGTTTGGGATGCTGGCCGTTTTCAGCCACTCCCGCATGGCGTGCCACATCTCGGCCCGCTTGTTCCCGAACATGACCGGCTTGGTGGATCTCATGCCGAAGTTGACGCCCCGGATCTTATACCGTTGCTCCTTCAACCGGTCGACGACGCCCGCGCCTAGTCCGCCCTCGTCGATCACCACCAGCGCGGGTCTGAACTCTTCGATGATCTCAATGACCCTGCCGACCACCTCCATCGTGTCGTCGCCCCTGTAGCGGCGTATGCCGATGATGTCGCGGCCCTGCCGGATGGCGATGACCGTAGCGTCCGCCCCGAACCGCGCCGGGTCGACGCCCACGATTATCGGCGCTGTCTGATCCTTCTGTGGTGCGCGTGTCTGCGCCTCCATGACCAGTGATGACGGTATGAACTGGTCATCTGATGCGTTCGGGAAGGCTCCGTAGACCTCCACGTGAGCCTGAGCGCTGTCGGGGCCGTATTCGTCGATAATCTGCTGATAGACTGCCTTATCAGTGCCCTCCACGCTTCTAGCGTCAACAACCTTGTTTCGCCAGAACTCGCGCTTGCTGTTGAAGCACTCGTAGAAGTATCCGCTGTTACGGCGGGGGTTGCTGAAAGCAAGCCAAAAACGATTAGGAGTGTTCTCTGTAAAGAAGCCACTGGCCACCGCCCAGATAGAGTCATCAATACCGCTGGCCTCGTCGAACACCAGCATGACGCCCGCAAAGTTGTGCACGCCGGCGTAGCTGTCAGGGTTCTCGGCCGACCATAGCCGCCCCTCGACGCCCCAGTAGCGCGTGCCCAGCTTCAGATCCCGCTCGACCAGCTCCGCGATCCACTTGGCCGGTAGCACTCGCGTCGCGCTCACCTCGAACCAATGGCTGTTAAGGCACATGGACAGCCACTTGGTTATTTCGGCCCAGGTGACGCTGCGGAGCTGCGCCTCTGAGTTAGCCGACACGATGGTCGTCGAGCCGATCCTTGTCGTCAACATCCAGATCACGAGCCAACTGACAAGGGCTGACTTACCGATACCGCGCCCGGAGCTGGTCGCCATGCGGAAAGTCTCGAAGTCTACTCGGCCGTTATTTTCGCGGATGTGGTCGCGCAGGTCTTGCAGCACCTGCAACTGCCACTGGCGCGGGCCGGTGAAGTGTTCCAGCGGCGTGCCAGCCTTACCCCACGGGAACGCCATTCGCACGAACGCGACCGGATCGTTCTTCACCTGCGCCGACCATAGGGTCGCCATCAGCTTCTGTTCGTCTTCGGCGCTATATATTGGTGTCTGCATCGGGCACCCTATGCGAATGATATTTCAGTTCGGCCGCTTTGCGGGCAGCGATAGCATCTTCTTTATTCTTAAAATGCCCAAGGAATATCTGCTGTTTATTTAGAGAAATCCTAGCCCGCCAATACCCGCGCTTAAAGGTCACGCCTTTATCTTGCCGCCGGGTATTTTGCATGTTTTCGCTATGGGTGACTACGCGCAGATTACAAATCCTATTATCACTCTTAACCCAATTAATATGGTCTATTTCGCCGTCAGGCCATTCACCATGCACATAAAACCATGCTAGTCGATGTGCTTTATACTGCCGGCGGAATATCATTATATTCCAATAACCCTTTTTATCGCGCGCGCCGGCCACTTTGCCGGCGTGACTACACCCGCGACGTTCGCGCCACCGAAACCAGCCGGTTTCGGCGTTATAGTCCAGTAGACTTTTCAGGGTGTCTTGCGTAAGTTGGCTCATAGCCGCCGTCCTCATTACGGTTGGTCAGGAGGCCGTCAGACGTTCCCGCGTCGGCGGCCTCTGCATTATCTAGCACATATCCCTCGACGACGCGAGCCTGCGCCTCCTCAAGAGCAGCAATAATGCTGATCTTTTGTTCGACTTGGATCTGGACAGATTGAGGTGCTGTCCAGTGATGAACATGCTTGAGGATGTCCAGCGCCGCCTTCGTGTCGCCCTGTAGCGCTGCGTCGCGTAAGACGTTGGCCATCTCGGCCTCACCCTCTGCGCGGCCCTTCTGTTCAGCATACTCCGCAATCGGGTCAAACTGCACCAGCCGTCGATATTCGGTCGGGGTCATGCCAGCGGCATAAGCGAGCGTGTCGCCTTTAAGGCCCTTCTTGGCGGCAAGATAAATGCGCTCAAGCACCGCTTCGGTAGCTTCGATTTTGCGCGGCTCATAAGGGAGCGATTCAAACGTCATTAGCTAAACCTTGCTCAGCACGGGCGCGTAGGGGCGGGTATGCTGAATACATTTCATCTCTTACACGTTTAGCGGCTTCCAATGTAGCGGCGCGTTTCCGGACGCGTTTGCCAAAATACATCATCTCTACGCAATATCTATTGCCTTCTTTGTAGATGTTACGCATGTCGCTGTCGCCGTAGTGAAAATATGTGTTCTGTAATTGCGTGACTACACGCAAGTTACTGATGCGATTGTCAGTTTTTACCCCATTTATATGGTCGATAGTCATGTTTTCCGGCACATGCTCACCATGAACCCAAAGCCAAACAAGCCTATGCAGTTTGTATTCGCGTCGTTTGACAACGGTGCGCAAATACCCGTTCCAGGTTTTAGAGCCTAATAAACGGCCTTTGAGGTTAAAGCATTCGCCTGTTTCCGGGTTAATGCGTAGGCATTCTTTAAGCTCGGCTTGAGTTATTAGTTTCATGCTTTGAGTATAGGGGGACTGGGGGAGGCCGTCAACATAAAAAATTTTTCAAAAATTGTTCACGACACATACGTATTTCTTAAAGGAGATCCTAGGGCGCTGGCCCCCCCCTGTTTACATTGCCAGCCGATTGTCAACCAGCTATATGTAAACGGCTCAGATGCAGATTGAATGTAGACTTAAACCATTACGTTAAGTTGACAATCAATAGTCGCGCTTATGCTTTATGCGGTTTATGCGATTCGCCAGCAAGTCGCATCCAGGCTTCCAGGTCTTATGCGGTTTATGCGGTTTATGCGATGTGGATAACATTCGCGCAGGGAAATTCCCGGTCGCCCTGTGATGACCACGCGAGGCGATTTATATGCGGTTATGCGGTTTATGCGGTCACTTTCAAGTCGCCGCCAAGTTCTGCCATACTATTATATTTGTATACATTTATACTTTTGATAACTACATATCTAACAAATAGTATAAATAGCATATCGCATTGATGCCTCGACAAAAACCCCTGCTATCGCCCCACCTAAAAGACAGCTCAATACAGCATATTTAATTGTAGACATAAAATAATTCTTGACGCTATCCACAATCGGAGTATATGTAACGTATCCACAACGTAAGGAGCCAAGACAATGCAATACCAGATCGAATACACGGATACTTTTGGTGGCGAAGCTAACTATTGTTGGTTGAAGCGCGCGACGATCACAATGCCGGAACTCACGCACTATGGGTATGACGGTTCAAGCAACTATAGCAAGGCGAACAAAATCTACCAGCGCGAGCTGATGAAGAAAGCAAAAGCGGCGGTAGGTCTGACAGGCGCGCGCGGCCGCGTCGAATCATACGGCGACACAATAGATTTCCGGCCGTATGGTTGCGCGACGGTCATGTTCATAACCGCTGAATACTAATATCAGGCCGCGCTATTGACATGCGCGGCCTTTATCGTAACATATCCACACAACAAAGGAGCCAAGACGATGACAAGCTTAAAAGAATGGATGGACGCACAATGGCAAGCGCCGGGCGTTAAGTTCTCCGGCCATGGCGTCGTGTATCTAGGGACAGACCTTAAGACCATGACAAAAGCAAATTGGAAAAACATCAAGCGCGCCATCCGCGAAAAATATGAGTGGCCGGGCGGCTATCCATTGTTTATCGCCATGCGCGACGGCGAAGCGCTGTCTATTGACGCCGCGCGCGCCAACTGGCGGCACATTTGCCGGGCATATGTAAGCGGCGACATGCGCGATAGCTGGTATCCAGCCGAAGCAATGGTGAATTGGGAAAACCCCGACCTATATTGCGCCCACACTAACAATCGAATCGAAAGCGCCTATGCCGATGACTAGTGAACCAAAGCCAATCTGGCAGGCGATAAAGCATCTGCGCGACGCGCTGATCGAAGCTGAATGGGAAGGCGACGCCGGCTTAGCGGCCGGCTTGCGCCAGCAAATCACGCGGCTTGAAATGCTGCAATCATACGGGGAGACGCACGATGTTGACCATTGAAATAGAGATAGACCAGTTAGAAGCGCTGCTAGATCACCTCTCCACCATGCAGCGCACGCCGCTGCTGGACGTGGCCTATAAGACCCTACAGGACGCCCATACCAATGCGGCGGAGGAATACTGGACTGAAAAGTGGAGCGGGTTATGAAGCTGTTATGCCCCTATTGCCACAGCGATAATATCGCGCGCGACGCTGCCGCACGATGGAACCCTGAAACAAAAGATTGGGAATTGTCCTGCGTTCACGACGATATGACATGCGACGATTGCGGCGAGTCATTCTATGAAGCGGAGGAAGGCAAATGACCTACCAAATTGAATTCGAGCTGGACGAATTTAAACCTTGGCCGACATTGTCTGTCTATGTCTACGGGATGGCGACGCTGTCTTATGAATATGAGCCGGACGATCCCGATGTCGGCTATAGGGGCGGGATTACCTATCCGACGCTGGAATCTCTGACAATATACGGCAATTCAACAAAGGATGATTCGCAGGTTATAACGGACGATCATCCCCTGTGGCATCCTATATCGGTGATTTTAGAACGCACAGACTATGCCGTTGATGCCTGCGCTGATCATTATGAAGGATGCAAGGCATATGATTACGAAAACTGACCTACTCGCCTTCGCCATCGGCGCAGCGCTGGCAATCCCCGCGCTCGCCCTATTCATAACGTATCTACTGGGAGGCCTATAATGCGAGTGCTAATCGCTTGCGAGTTTAGCGGCACAGTCCGTGACGCCTTCACACGCCGGGGGCATTATGCCGTGTCATGCGACCTGTTGCCGTCTGAAACGCCCGGCCCGCACCATCAGGGCGATGTGTCGATGATCCTGACCGATGGCTGGGATTTGATGATAGCACACCCGCCCTGCACGCACCTTGCCGTGTCCGGCGCGCGTTGGTTCAAGGATAAGCAAGCCGAACAGGCGGAAGCGCTCGACTTTGTGCGGCTGTTGCTAGACGCGCCGATCCCGCGCATAGCGCTGGAAAACCCTGTCTCGATCATTAGCAGCAAAATACGCAAGCCAGATCAGATCATACAGCCTTGGCAGTTCGGCCACGGCGAGACGAAGGCCACTTGCCTATGGTTGCAAGGGCTCCCGCCTCTGACACCGACGGACATAGTCGAGGGGCGCACGGCGCGGGTTCATCGTATGCCGCCCGGCCCTGACAGGTGGAAAGAACGGTCGCGCACGTTTCAAGGCATAGCCGACGCTATGGCGTCACAATGGGGAGCATAACAATGTCACGCATGAAGGACTATTTCGAATTCAGCCAGCTATTGCACTGGTTGTCCGATGAAGCGCTTAACATCCTGCTAGAGACAGAGCAGGACGATTACCGCGCCAAGATTATCCAAAACGAGCTGGAGAAGCGCGGCAAATGACCTACGAAGAATTGAAGCTAGAACTTCGCAAGAATAGCGGCTATCGCGCCAATATCGGCGAGAAAGGCGTGAGGGGATATTTTCTACAAGTGAAGGAAGGCGATAACCGAAAGCGTCTTGAGGCTATGGTTTCAGTCGCGGTCGAATGTTTCTTTCGGGAGATAAACGGCGAGACAATCCCTTCCGACCTAACAAAAGAAATAGAAGATGCTCAAAATCGATCTAACGACTGAGCCCGGTGGGGTCATGACCCGCTGGAAGGTCGGAGAGGGGCTGTCACTGCATCGGCGCGATGGCTCCCTCATAATGAGGATCAACGCGCCATACGCGGACGAGCGTTCTGTTGTCACGGCGGCGCACGCCCTCAATTTCATGTTCAAGAGTCTAAAACATGCGAAAACAGGAAATGATCGACGAGATTCGGGAGTTGATAGAGGAAACAGCCCGGAACCATAACCTATCAACTGAAGCCCTGACCGGCCACAACCGGCGCAAGGGGGTCATCTGGCCCCGGTTCGAGATCATGTGGCGCGCCAGGCATGAGTTAAACGCACCGCTCCAGCTAATCGGACAGGTGCTAGGCGGGCGCGACCACACGACCATTATGCACGGGATAAAAAGATATGAAAATCGGTGAAGCAATGGCAATCTTACTGGCGGTCATAATTGAAATAGTGTTGGGGCTGAAATGACGTTCGAGGAGCAATATGAGGCCATACAGGCCGTGATACCAGACCTGCCTAGGGATATGCCGGTCTATGAAGTGAACCCGCCCTTATGGGCGTTCTGGAAGGCCGTGAAGCCTATGGCGGAGCCTAACCCAGTGCTAACCGAACAAGAGATTGTGCGGCGGCTTGATCTGATGTATATGGGCCATGGCGTCTGCTAGACGCCCGTTTTCCTCCCTATGGTGACTGGCCGGCGCAAGCCGGCCTTCTTTTTTAGCGGTTCTGATCGCCTATCGCCCAACCCCAATCCTGCAAATAGGGGTAAATCGCCTGCCGCAGCGCGTTCCGGTCGCCGCCAACCGCCATCGTAAACGGCATGGGCGGCCCTTGCGGGCGGTCATATTGCCGGCCGTCAATAAACGTCGATTCGGGAATCGGCGTGTCTTCTATGCGCTGGCGCTCCCGTATGCCGAGCATCGACCCTGGTTGCTG
>Ga0255063_1000396_pt1 | contig 11025 bp, 8 predicted proteins | sample Colum_Cont_RepA__3_FD_188458 | JGI IMG/M metagenome (GOLD analysis project Ga0255063, IMG submission 188458) | Freshwater microbial communities from Columbia River, Oregon, United States - Colum_Cont_RepA_0h | ecosystem: Environmental > Aquatic > Freshwater > River | place: USA: Oregon... | reverse complement strand
TCCACTCGCTGATGGCTGAGCTCGGTCGCGATGCGATCTGGTTCGACTACGCGACGGGCGCGACCCCCGACGCCGCGACGCTTGAGCGCTACGACGCCTTGGCGGTGAAGCCGAAGGCCGACGGCTCGCCTGCCCTGAACAACGTCATCAAGCTTCCTTCCGGCGCGTTGGTGCCGGTGCTCGTCATCAAGGCCGACACCGCCGCGGCCGCTTTCCGTACCGAGCTCGAAGCCGCGCTCTCCGCCGACCGCAAGTCCGCTTGGCAGGCTTTCCTTGCCCAGCGCGAACCCGAGGTCCGTGAGAAGAACAGCAACGTCGCCAACTACGAGAAGCGCCCCGAGCCGCTGACCTTCCAGAAGCCTTATTCGGTCAAGGGTAGCATGGAGCGCACGCAGGTCGCCGCCGACCTGAAGCTGGTGCTCTTCGCCGCCGAGCCGGACATCATGAAGCCGATCGCGTTCGCCTGGGACGCCCGTGGCCGCCTTTGGGTCGCCGAGACCCGCGACTACCCGCACGGCGTCATGGAAGACCAGCAGAAGGGCAATGACTCCATCAAGATCTGCGAAGACACCGACGGCGACGGCAAGGCCGACAAGTTCACGGTCTTCGCCGACAAGCTCAACATCCCGACGAGCCTCGTCTTCGCCAACGGCGGCGTGATCGTCGCCCAGTCCCCGAACTTCGTCTTCCTCAAGGACACCGACGGCGATGACAAGGCCGACGTCCGGCAGGTCATCATCACCGGCTGGGGCATCCGCGACACCCACGCCCAGGCGAGCAGCCTCTCCTACGGCTACGACAACTGGCTCCGCGGCGCGGTCGGCTACAGCGGCTTCACCGGCGAAGTCGGCGGCGAGAAGAAGAACTTCGCGATGGGCAGCTACCGCTTCAGCGCGGACGGCGCCAAGCTCGAGTTCCTCCACCAGTTCTCCAACAACACCTGGGGTTACGGCGCCAATGCGGCCGGCGACTCCTTCGGTGGTACGGCCAACAACGCCCCGATCTTCTTCGGCGGCATCCCCGCGACCGCGTGGGCCAAGGGCTCCCGCGGCATGTCGGCCAAGAAAATCAACGTCGTCGACAAGGCCCACACGATCACCCCGAACTTCCGTCAGGTCGACGTGATGGGCGGCTGGACCGCCGCGGCTGGCGCGACCTTCATCTACTCTCCGCAGCTGCCGGAGCGCCTGCAGGGTAAGGCGATGGTCTGCGAGCCGACGATGAAGCTCATCGGCCTCATGGACGTCCAGCCTGCCGGCGCCGGCTACGTCGCCAAGGACGGCTACAGCCTCGTCGCCAGCTCCGACGAGTGGATGTCGCCGGTCTTCGCCGAAGTGGGCCCCGATGGCGCCATCTGGTTCGCCGACTGGCAGAACTTCATCATCCAGCACAACCCGACCCCGAGCGTGAACCGCGGCGGCTACGACGCCAAGACCGGCGTCGGTGGCGCGCACGAGAACGACCTGCGAGACCACGCCCGCGGCCGTATCTATCGCATCGTCTGGGATAAGTCCGGCGCCGTCGCCAAGGCCGCGCAGGGTGAATCCTCCGCCGAGCTCCTCGCCGGGCTCTCCGGTGGCACGCAGTATGGCCGCCTCCGCGCCCAGCGCCTGATCGTCGAAGGCAAGAAGCAGGACCTCGCTCCGGCCCTCCGCGAGCTGGTGACGAAGTCCTCCGCTGACGTCGCCGCCATCCACGCCCTCTGGTCCCTGCACGGCCTTGGCGAACTCGACGCCGCCACCCACCAGGCCGCGCTACTCTCCGCTTCGCCTGAGCTCCGTCGCAATGCCATCCGCGCCCTCGGCGCCGATGCCGCCGCCCAGAAGCTCTTCTACGGCGCGGGCGTCGTGGCCGACAAGGCCCCGGCCACCCGACTGGCCGCCCTCGTGAAGCTCGCCGATTTCCCGACTTCCCCGGAAGTCCAGACGCTCGTCCGCCAGCTTGCCGCCGATCCCGCGGTGAAGTCCGACGAATGGCTCAACGAAGCCGCCCGCCTGCTCGCCAAGAAGCACAAGACCGCCGTCTACGTCGAAGGCCCCAACCTCCTGCCTAACCCCGGCTTCGAAGAAGTCGCTGACGACAAGAAGACCCCGCTCGGCTGGAAGCGCCGCGACTACGGCCAGCGCGCGGGCAACAAGGACGCCAACTGGGGCATCGTCATCGATCCGAAGAACGTGCGCTCCGGCAAGCACGCCATGCGCGCCATCACCCGTGGCGAGGCCGACACGAGCTTCTTCGCCGACGTTCCGCTGAAGCCGAACACCGAGTACCGTCTCAGCGCCTGGATCAAGACCCATGCCATGCGCGGCAAAGCCAGCCTCAACGATCACATCGGCCGCGCCGAGACCGAGAAGGTCACCGCCCGCGAGTCCGACTGGACTGAGGTCGAGGTCGTCTTCAACAGCGGCAATCGTACCAAGGCCAGCATCAACCTGCTGCACGTCGCCACCGGTGATTCCTTCTATGACGACGTCCGCCTCTCGGAACTCACTGTCGCGGGCGAGGCTGCGGTGACCGCCGGCGTGGCGGCCCGCGGAGCGGACATCTTCTGGAAACATCCCACGGCCGCTTGCGCCATCTGCCACATGGTGGGAGGGAAGGGCAGCGCCATCGGACCCGCGCTTGACGGCATCGCCACCCGCGCGACGCCCGCCTACATCCACGAATCCCTGGTCGAGCCCAACAAGGTGCTCGCAAAGGGCTTTGAGAAGCTCGGCGTCTCCCCGATGCCCCCGATGGGCCTGATCCTCAAGCCGCAGGAGCTCGAGGACGTGAAGGCCTATCTCCAGACGCTGAAGTAAGCCGACGGCCCTGGCCCCAATCTGATTGATTCGGGGCGAGGGCTATCTATCTCTTTCGCCCATGTGTTCCGTCGAACTGAAGAAGCCGATGCATCCGCTGGCCGTCATGGCCTCGCTGATCGCTGTCACCGCCGTCTCGGCCGCGTTGCTTTACTTCGGCGTCCCCGGCACCGCGTTCCACGGCATGAAGTCCGGCGTGTTCTTCCCGATGGACGTCGAGTTCGACGACGCGCGCTTCATGGATAACAAGATTAAGTGCGACTCGAAGGAGGTGACCGCCGAGGTGCGCAAGGCCTTGCTCAAGGTGAAACCCGACTACCCGGTGGCCAAGGCCTCGGTCTTCCTGACCAACTATCCGTCGGGTTATAAATTCCACGTCACCTACGCCAGTTACTACGGCCAGCACTTCTCCTTCAGCGGCGAGAAGTGGTTCCGCCGCGGCGCCCAGGTCGGCGAGCCGACCATCGACGCCGAGATCAAGGCCAAGGACGACGTCTTCGAGAAAGCCATTCGCGACACCATTGAGGCCTACTTCAAGTCCAAGGGCGCGCACGGCTGAGCACAGGCCTAGGGCTAGGGCTCGAGCTAGGGACAGGGCTAGGCAGGCCGGGGGCTAAAAGAGAAGAGCCCCGGATTGCTCCGAGGCTCTTGCAAAGTGGGGTGATTGAGGGGACTTGAACCCCCGACCCCTGGTACCACAAACCAGTGCTCTAACCAACTGAGCTACAACCACCGTGCGTCCTTCCTTGGGAGGAAGGAAGTCCTATGCAGGGAATCTCGGTGGGATTGTCAAACCCGGACCCGAAGGCGGGCAAAAGCCGCGCCTAGGCGTTGGTTTGGCTTCTCAGCCGAGTTTTCCTCCCTTTATCCTTTCCCTTTGCCCCCGCGTATCGCTTTCTAACTCAACTTTATGTCTACGTTTTCCGACCTCGGTCTGCCCGAGCCAGTCCTGCGCTCCTTAGCCGAACACGGCTATGTGACGCCGACCCCCATCCAGGCTCAGGCGATCCCCGTCATCATGGCCCGCAAGGATCTCATCGGCGCCGCCCAGACCGGCACCGGCAAGACCGCCGCCTTCGCTCTCCCGACGCTTTCCCTGCTCGGTCCCGCCGCCGGCAAGCCCCGCTGCCTCGTGCTCGTGCCGACGCGCGAACTCGCCGTCCAGGTCGACGAGAACTTCCAGAAATACGGCAAGCACTTCGGCACCCGCACCGCGCTCCTCTACGGCGGCGTGGGTTACGGCGCCCAGGTCAAGGCGCTCGAGGAAGGCGTCGACGTCGTCATCGCCACCCCGGGTCGCCTCCTCGACCTGCATGAGCAGAAGATCCTCGATCTGAAGTCCATCCAGATGCTGATCATGGACGAAGTCGACCGCATGCTCGACATGGGCTTCATCGAGGACGTCACCCGCATCGTCAACTACTGCCCGAAGGAGCGCCAGACGCTGCTCTTCTCCGCCACGATCTCCGACGCCATCGGCCGCATCGCCGGCTGGGCCCTCCGCGATCCGGTGACCGTCGACGTCCGCACCGGCCTCGGCGCCGCCGACACGGTCGAACACGCGATCTACCCGGTCGACATCTTCCAGAAGTACGACCTGCTGCTGTCCCTGCTCAACAAAAGCGGCTATAAGTCCGTCATCGTCTTCACCCGCACCAAACGCGACGCCGACCGTATCGCCGAATGGATCGAAGGCCACGGCACGCCCGTCGCCACGATGCACGCCGATCGTTCGCAATCCGAACGCGCCGCCGCGCTCGCCGGTTTCAAGTCGGGCAAGTTCAGCATCATGGTGGCGACCGACATCGCCTCGCGTGGCCTCGACATCCGCGGCGTGACGCACGTCATCAATTACAACGTGCCCGAGCACGCCGAGGACTACGTCCACCGCATCGGCCGCACCGGCCGCGCTTCCGCCGAAGGCGAAGCCTTCACGCTCTACTCGCCGGACGAGATGCACCACCTGCAGCAGATCGAAGTCCTCCTCGGCCGCACCATCGAGCGCCGTAAGCTCGAAGGTTTCCGTTACTACTCCGAACCGCAGCTGACCCCTGGCAGCGCCAAGGCGGCCGCGGTCTCGCGTAAGCGCAATCGCTGATCGTGTCCGTCCCCGCTTCCGAGCCTCCGATGCGGCGAGCCCTCGAGCTCGCCCGTCAGGCTTGGGGACGCACGCACCCGAACCCGATGGTGGGGGCGGTCATCACCGAAGGCGGCCGGATCGTCGCCGAAGGCTTCCACGCCAAGGCCGGCGATCCGCATGCCGAGGTCATGGCCCTGCGCGCCTTGGGCCGTAAGCCCGCCGCCGACGCGGTCCTGCACGTCACGTTGGAGCCTTGCTGCACGCACGGGCGTACGCCGCCTTGCGTGGACGCCATCCTGGCCGCGGGTTTCCGCACCGTGGTCGTGGGCGCCCGTGATCCGAATCCGGCCCATGCCGGCCATGGCCTCGAACTCCTGCGCGCCAAGGGCGTGGCGGTCGTCGAGGGCGTGCTCGGGGAGGAATGCGCCGAACTGAACCTCATCTTTAATCACTGGATCACCCGCGGTGCGCCGCTCATCGCGCTCAAGTTCGCCGCCACGCTCGACGGTAAGCTGACCTTGCCAGCCGGGCAGGGCAGGGCGATCACCGGACCGGCCGCGCAGGCCTATGTGCATCGCCTGCGTCGGCTCTTCCCGGCCATCGCCGTGAGCGCCGACACCGCGCTCGCCGATAATCCGCGCCTCACCGCGCGGGGCGACGACGGCGAGACCTGTCCGGTGCGCTTCGTGCTGGATCGTCATTTCAAGACCGCCGGCCGGACCGGACTGAATCTCTTCCAAGATGCGCACCGCACGCGCACCATCGTCGTCGGCCTCGGCGCCGCCGCCAAGAAGTCCGACCTCGCCTGGTATGAGGCCGAGGGCGTGCAGGTCTGGTCCTTGGTCGGCGACGAAGCTTCCTTCCTTCAGGTCTGGGCGAAACGTTGCACCCAGGAGAAGATCACCGGCGTGCTCGTCGAAGCCGGCCCGCGGCTTGCGGCGTCCATGCTCGCGGCCGGCGCCGCGGACTACCTGTATGCCTTCGTCGCTCCGCGCTCCGGCGATCCGACGGCGCCCGGCTGGCAGGATGGGGTGACGCTCCCGACGGGGCTCCTCCGGGCCTCCCTGGTCGGTTCAGACGCCCTTTATCAGGGTCGTCTGAGGTAAGTCCTGCCTTCCTTCTAGAAAGACCTCCTAGGCCGAATCAGGGGTGATTACGTCGTCTAACGCAGGCGAGGGCGGGTCTTTTTGACGCTAAAGGGTCGCCTTGCCTGTTTAGGCTCGACTTTTCAAGAAAATCTTACATCACAGCGAGTCCGCCTCCCTGTCCTCCGCAGAATGGCCCTAACCTTCACAATCCTAACTACTTATGACAGAGAAAATCTTGGACCACAAGCGTAAGGAGAAGCCCTCCTTCACCTCTCTCATCGAGAAGAAGCGGGATGGCGGCGAGTTCACCGCCGACGAGATCCGTCATATCGTCGACTCGATCATGGACGCCGAGATGCCGGAGGCGCAGCAGGCCGCCCTCGCGATGGCGATCTTCTTCAAACAGATGTCCGCGCAGGAGACCGCGCTCCTCGCCGAAGAGCTTCGCCTCTCGGGCGACGTCATCGACCTCGACCGTCTCACCCAGCCGAAGATCGCCAAGGTCTCGACCGGCGGAGTAGGCGACAAGACTTCCATGGTGCTCGGCCCCCTCGGCGCCGCCGCCGGCGTCATCATGCCCGGTATGAACGGCAAGGACGAAGAATTCTGCCTCTCGACCGTCGAGAAACTCAGCTCGATCCCGGGCTTCAAGGGCAAGGCCACCATGGACCAGTTCCGCCAGCAGCTCGAACGCGTGGGTTGCGCCGTCACCGAGCAGTGCAGTGAGATCGCTCCTGCGGATGATATCCTCTACAAGCTGCGCCAGAAGACGGGCACGATCCCGTCCCTCCCGCTCATCACGGGCAGCATCCTCTCCAAGAAGCTCGCCGAAGGCTGCGAAGGCCTGGTGATCGACGTGAAGTGGGGCAACGGTTCCTTCATCCGCGACCTCGAGCAGGCCAAGCAGCTCGCCCGCATCGTCACCCGCGTCGCCCGCTCGCTCAACCGCAAGTGCGTGGCCCTCGTGACCGACATCAACCAGCCCCTCGGCGACTCCGTCGGCACGGGCCTGGAAGTCCTCGAAGCCGTCCGCCTCCTGAAGGGCGAAGGCCCCGAAGACCTGCAGGACCTCGTCCTCAAGCTGGGCATGGAAGTCGTGCGCCTCGCCGGCGTCGCCGGTTCGACCCTTTCCGCCAAGCAGACCGTCGAGAAGCACCTCAAGGACGGTTCCGCCCTCGAGAAGTTCAAGGCGATGGTCCGCGCCCAGGGCGGCAAGACCGACTGGATCGACGATCCTTCGAAGTTCCCGAAAGCGAAGTTCATCCGCAAGCTGCCCGCCCCGAAGCGCGGCTACGTGCACACCATCGACGCCGGCAAGATCGCCCAGGGCGTCCGTCTCCTCGCCACCCTCAAGGACGGCACGCTCGACCCCGCGGTCGGCGTCACCGAGATCCGCAAGGTCGGCACGCAGGTCAAGCAGGGTGAGCCGCTGATCATGATCCATTACAACGACGAGGCCAAGGTCGACGCCGCTCTGCCGTATTTCCGCGACGCTTATCGCCTCGCTCCGAAGCGCCCGAACATGCCCCCGCTCGTCGTCGAGCGCGTGGCCTAAGTCGGCCAGCCAAGAAAGAAGAAGAGCCGCGGAGCGATCCGCGGCTCTTTTGTTTTCAGCCTTCGCCCGCCGGCGTGCCGTCGGAGGTCAGGATGAGGATGAGTTTCTGGCCATCCTTGCCGGTGAGCTCGACGTCCACCTGCAGGGCGCTCGGCAGTTTGCGCACGCCGATCGGGCCGGAGATCTGGGCGCAGCCATGGGCCTTGAGGAACTCGGCTGCTTCGGCGCCGTTCTCCAGCAGGACGAGTCGTCCCAGCAGGGCTTTGCCGTCAGCCTGTCCGACGGCGAGTTTCACCGTCTGGTCGCGGAAATGATCGTCCAACTGCGCCCACGTCACGACGTCTCCGGCGGTGAAGCCGCGTCCGCCATTGCTGCGCAGGGCACTCAGCTCCGCTGGCGTCCCGCGCTGGGTCTCGGCCGTGGGCTGGCAGCCGACGAACGACACGAGGGCTAGGAGCGCGAGCGACAGCCTCATCTCAGAACAGGCGCTTCAGGAACTGCTCCATCTGATACCAGGAGTCGCGGTCGGCGTCGGCGTTGTAGGCCGCGCCCTTGGAGTTGTCATTGCCCGCGGCCTTGTGCGTGAAGCTGTGGACGGCGCCGGGGTAGCTTACGAATTTCCAATCGACGTAGTGATCCTTCATCTCGGCTTTGAACGCCGCGATGTCCTTGGCCGCGACGAAGGGGTCGTCGGCTCCGTGGAGGGCGAGGACCTTGGACTTGATGTTCTTGCCGTCGGCCGGGGTCGGGGAGTCGAGTCCGCCGTGGAAGCTGACGATGCCCAGCACCTTGGCCCCGCTGCGGGCGAGTTCGATCGCGGCGGTGCCGCCGAAGCAATAGCCGGTCGCGGCCAGCTTCGAGGCGTCGGTGTGCGTGTCGCGGGCCAGGACGTCGAGCGCCGCGTTGGCGCGGGCGCGGAGGAGGGCGCGGTCGGCCTTGTATTTACCGGCCTCCTTGCCGGTGGCCGGCGGCTGCGGGCGGATGCCCTTGCCGTAGATGTCGGCGACGAGGACGTTGTAGCCCAGGCTAGCCAGCTTGCGCGCGGCTTCCTTCTCGTGGTCGCTGACGCCGGTCCACTGATGGATGATCAGCACGCCCGGTCGCTTGTTCGGCAGGGCGTCGTCATACGCCTGCCAGCCTTCGCACAGGACCTCGCCGGCTTTGTATTCGAGGGGCTTCTCCACGATCGCCGCGGAGAGGGTGCTGACGACGGCGAAGAAGGCGGGCAGGAGGGCTTTCATGCCGGCGAAACTAGGCAGGCGGGCCGACGGCGCAAGTGCCTACCGACTTAGGCCAGGCCGCGCTTGGTCGAGGCCGCGAAGTCCACGAAGGCCTTTGCTACGCGTCCGGAAGCTTCAGGCAGCGCGCGGGCCTTCTCGATCGCCTGCGAGGTGTTGAGCCCGTCGCGGTAGAAGAGGCGGTGCATCAGCTTGGCCGTGGCAATCTCTTCGTCGGTGAAGCCCGAACGCTTCAGACCGACGGCGTTGATCATCTTGGTCTCGCACGGATTGCCGTCGGCGATGACGAAAGGGGGGACGTCCTGGACGCACTTGGAGCACGCCGCGACCATCGCGTGGTCGCCGATGCGGCAGAACTGGTGGATGCCGGCGTTCCAGCCGATGTTCACGTGGTCGCCGACGTGCACATGTCCGGCGACCGCGGAGTGGCTGGAGATGACGAGGTGGTTGCCGATCACGCAGTCATGCGCGATGTGCGAATAGGCCAGCAGGACGTTGTCGTCGCCGAGGATGGTCCATTCGCCTTCCTGGGTTCCGAGGTGGACGCTGACGTATTCGCGGAAGGTATTGCGGGCGCCGACCTTGAGGCCGGGCTTGCCGGGGCGGGCCTTCAGGTCCTGCGTGCGGCCGCCGATGAAGGCGTAAGGGAAGACCTCACACTGCGGGCCGAGCTGCGTGTAGCCCTCGACCGTCGCGTGGTGGTGCAGGACGCAGCCGTCGCCCAAGGTGACGTCGCCGCCCACGTAGGCGTAGGCGCCGATGACGACGTCCTGGCCGAGCTGGGCGCCGGCTTCGACGATCGCGGTGGGGTGGACTTGCGTGGCCATCCGGTTCAGCCGTTAGGCGAGTCGGCGATGGTGAAGAGCAGTTCGGCGGACGAGACGCACTCGCCGTTGACGAGGCATTCGCATTCGGCGGCGGCGATGCGACCGCGGACCTTGGTGAGCTTCGCGCGGATTTCGAGGGTGTCGCCCGGCGTGACCGCCTTGCGGAACTTCACCTTGTCGGCGCTCATGAAGAACACGACCTTCGGGGCTTCGTCGGCGGCGCCGCGGCGCAGCATGATGAGGCCGGCGGCCTGAGCCATCGCCTCGACCTGCAGGACGCCCGGCATGACCGGCTGGCCGGGGAAGTGGCCTTGGAAGTAAGGCTCGTTGATCGTGACGTTCTTGATCGCGACCAGGGAGTCTTCGTTGAGCTCGACGACGCGGTCGACCATCACGAACGGGTAGCGGTGGGGCAGGGCGTTGAGGATCTGACGGATGTCGAGCGCCGAGCCGGCGGGCGCGGTCGGGGCTTCGACCTTCGGGCCGGCGGGCGCGGCCTTGGCCTTGGGGGCCTTGGATTCCTGCCACTGCTTGCGTACGGCCGCGGCGAGGCGGGCGTTGAGCGCGTGGCCGGGGCGGACGGCGATGATGTGCGCCTTGAGGCGGACGCCGGCGAGGACGATGTCACCGACGATATCGAGGATCTTGTGGCGGACGAGCTCGTCCTTGAAGCGCAGGGGCTCCTTGCTGACGATCTTGTCGCCCTTGAGGATGATCGCGGAGTCGAGCGTGCCGCCCTTGATCAGGCCCTTCTCGATGAGGCCTTCGATGTCCTCGTAGATCGTGAACGTGCGGGCCGGGGCGATCTGCGCCTCGTAGGTCTCGGCGTCGATGTCGATCGTGAGGTGCTGAGTATGGATGCCGCGGTCGTCGGCGGACGTGCAGGTGATGCGCAGGCCGTCGAAGGGCAGGGCGATGATGGAACGGCTGCCTTCGTTGATCGTGATCGGGTGCGTGAGCACGAACGTCTCACGCGGCTCGGCCTGCTCGACGACGCCGCACTGGTGGATGAGCGTGGTGAAGGGGCGCGCGGAACCGTCGACGATCGGCGGCTCAGAGGCGTCGAGTTCGATGATGGCGTTGTCGATGGCCATGCCGCTGAGGGCGGAGAGGACGTGCTCGATGGTGTGCAGCTTGACGGTGTCGGAAGAGACGGTCGTCTTACGCTCGAGTTCGGTGATCATCTCCGAGACCGGACGCACCTCGGGCTTGCCGAAAAGGTCGATCCGGCGGAACACCAGGCCGGTGTTGGGCGCACCGGGCTTCAGGGTCAGGGTGACGTCCTGGCCGGTGTGGAGGGCTTTGCCCTTTACGGAGGCTTCTTTGCCAAGGGTGCGCTGTTTCATGCCGTTCACATAGTTATTCACACCCCCCTCCCTCTGTAAAGGCCTACTTTCGAGGGGTTTGGGGTGGAATTCACGGTGTAGGGATAGGGG
>Ga0255063_1000394_pt1 | contig 11062 bp, 10 predicted proteins | sample Colum_Cont_RepA__3_FD_188458 | JGI IMG/M metagenome (GOLD analysis project Ga0255063, IMG submission 188458) | Freshwater microbial communities from Columbia River, Oregon, United States - Colum_Cont_RepA_0h | ecosystem: Environmental > Aquatic > Freshwater > River | place: USA: Oregon... | reverse complement strand
CGGTGATACGGAGGCCGGGCGGCGTTTTCAATGTCAGAGTGCTCCGCCGCCGTATCAGGGTCGCACTTGCGCCCCGGCGAGGGAAGGGCATACATCCACCCCATGTCCACCCTTGAAGGCCTGAGTTTCGCCCAGATCGCCGGCCCCGTGCCCGAACGTCGGGTGCTCGCCAACGGACTCGAGGTCATCTACTCCCACCGCCCCGGCATCGGCCTCTGCACCGTCCAGGCCTGGGTGCGCACGGGCAGTATCCATGAAGGCCGCTGGGAAGGCTCGGGGATCTCGCACTATCTGGAGCACATGGTCTTCAAGGGGACGGGACGTTTCACGAACCGGGAACTGACCGACGCCATCCACCGCAGCGGCGGCTCTTCCAACGCCTACACGACTTTCGACCGGACGGTCTATTACGTCGACGCCCCGCAGGAAGGTTTCGAGACCGCGATGGAAGCCATCGCCGACATGGTCTTTGACCCGCTGATCACCGACGCCGACGCGCGCATGGAGCGCGAGGTCATCCTGCGCGAGATCGCCATGTGCGACGACGAGCACGACCAGATGCTCGCTAAGTCGGTGCTCGAGGAGGCCGTCCGCGCGCATGCGCTCCGCCAACCCGTCATCGGCCACCGTGAGCTCTTCATCCGCATCACCCCCGATGACCTCCGTGCCTACCATGCCGGACGTTACGTACCTTCCAATGTCGTGCTCGCGCTCGGCGGCAGCATGCCGCCCGAAGAAGCCTTCGCGTCCGCCGAACGCTGGTTCGGTCGCTTCGCCCGCCGTCCGCTCGTCGAAGCTCCGGATCAGTTCGAACCGCCGCAGGGCGGTGTCCGCCGGGCCGACCTCGTGCGCGATGTCAGCACCGTGAAGGGCGTCTCCAGCTGGCGCATCCCTGGTTATTTCGACGAAGGCCGTCTGGCGACAGATCTCTTCCTCGGCGTGCTCGGCGCCGGCAACAGCTCCTTGCTTTGGAGCGAACTCCGCGAGAAGCGTAAGCTCGTGCACGCCATCGACGCCTCGGGCTTCGGTATCCGCGACCTGGGACTCGCCTGGTGCAGCTGGAGCGGCGAAGCCGGTTCTGATGCGTCCGTCGTGGAACGTGCCATCGCCGAAGTCGTGGACGGACTTCTCCAACGCGGCGTCACGGCCGACGAGTTCGCCAAAGTGCGCCGCCAGTCCGTGGTGGGGATGGTCAACGGCCAGAAGAATATCCATGGCCTGACCAGCCGGGTCGCCCATGCGGCGACGATCGGATACGATATCGCCTGGCCCCAGCGCGGGGTCGAGCACCTGGCCCGCCTCGGCGCCGAAGATCTCACCCGGGAGGCCCGCAAGTGGCTTCGTCCGGAGAACGTGACCCTCGGCACCATGCGCTCGGCGAAAGTCCAAGCCGCTGCCTCGACTGCGTCCGCCGCAGCGACCCCTGATACGTTTGAGACTTTGACCTTGGATAATGGCGTCCGGGTGGTGCTGCAGCATGACGATACCATCCCCAAGGCGGGACTCGGGGTCTTCCTGGCGGCCGGCGTCGCCTATGAAGAGGAAGCCAAGCGCGGTACGACCGGTCTGCTCGGCACGCTTTTCGCACGAGATACCGCTCGCCGCTCCAAAGAAGACGTCGCCCAGTTGGTCGACGGACTCGGCGCGACCTTCGCCGATCATGGTTCGCAGGTGTCCTGTGGTCTCTGGGGTGAGGCCTTGAGTTCGGATTTCGATCAGCTCGCCGAACTGGTGGCCGACGGCGTCTTGGACCCTCAATTCCGTCCGGAGACTTTCGCCACCGAGCGCGCCGCCCTCATCAGCGCTTGCCGCGAGGCCGAAGACGATATCGTCGAGAAGGCGCGCCTGCGTCTCCAGCGTCAGTATTTCGGCGCCCATCCTTTGGCGGTCGACGCGTGCGGCACGCCGGAGACCTTGGCACGGATCGAACCGACGGACCTCGCGGAACTGCACCGCAAACTGGTCGTCGCGGATAACGTCGTCGTCGGGGTCAGCGGGGCCTTCGACCGCAAGTCGGTCCTGGACTTCATCCACCGTCGATTCGGAGCTCTGCCGAAAGCCGCGCTGACCCGCCGGACCTTGCCGCTGCATGTGCCGGCGGCCGCCTCCCGCCTGCAGGAGCATGCCACCGGTGAGCAGGCCGTCGTGGCCTTGGCCTTCCCGCATTGCGGCTTCGCTCCCGACGAAGTCGTCGCGGCGAACGTCACCGAAGAACTCCTTAGCGGCATGGCCAGCGGACTATTCCGTCGCGTGCGCGAGGAGAAGGGTATGGCGTATTTCGTCGGCGCCACGCGCGTCGAGGTGGTCGACCAGGGCATGTTCTATCTTTACGCCGGCACCGCACCGGCCTCCGCGGCGGCCGTCGTCGCCGAGATGCGCCTCGAGCTGGAACGTCTCCGGGCCGGCAAGTTCGGCGCGGAAGAGATCGCGGACGCCAAGCGTCGGATGCGGGTCTCCCGCCGTCAGGGCCGGCAGTCCGCCGGCGCCCGCATGCAGGGCGCCTTGGTGCGTGAGGTCGCCGGACTCGGGGCCAATTTCGACGCCGAATGGGAACGCCGTATGGCGCTCACCGACGAAGCCGCCGTGAAGGCGTTCGCTCGTCGATTCCTGGATCCCAAGTTCGAACAGGAGCTCGTCGTCCTGCCCAAGGCCTGATCAGGCTTCCGAGAAGTGGCGTTTCGCCACCACGGCCGAGATGATGCCGGGGATGGCGAGACTGAGCGCGAACAGGAAGTAGTGCGCGTAGCCGAGGCTTTCGGCCAGATGTCCCGCCCAGAGTCCCGGCAGGTAGTTGGCGAGCAGGGCGAAGGTCGAGAGCGCGGCGTAACGGACCGCGGCGCCGGGACCTGCGGCCAGCTTCATCATCGCGAGGATCAGGGCGCAGAGGCCGGCTCCGTAGGCCACGTATTCCACGATGAAGACCGCGCCGATGACGCGGAGGTCGTGCGAGCCGTCGTAGGCCAGCCAGGCGAAGGCCGCCAGCGGCAGGTGCATCATCACGCCGAGCGGAAGAAGCGAGCGGCCGAGACCAAGCCGGGCGACCACGAGCGATCCGATGACCCCGCCGAGCGCCAGTCCGCCGACGGCGGAAAGCATGCGGAGGAAGGCGTAAGTCTCGTTGTCCAGCCCGAGCCCGCCGTTCTCGGCGGATTTGGAGAAAAGCGGGATGATGCGGGCCATGTGCACTTCGCTGGCGCGGTAGAACAGGATCAGGCCGAGCACGGCGTAAAGCCGTGGGTCGCTCCAGAGCGAGCGGAGTCCTGCCAGCATCACGCGGAAGCGTTCCTTGACGGTGCTTTGGTCGGCGTCCGTCGGGGGTTCGGCCGCGAGGCCCCACGCGTTGGCGCCGAGGGTGAGCAGGGCAAGCAGGGACGCCGCGACCATCGCCCAAGACCAGGCATCCACGGTCTGCGGTCCGTAGTCCATGATGCGGCCGACGAGCCAGACGAGGCCTGGACCGGCAAGCACGGCCCCGACCTTGGTGGCCACGTTCAGGATTCCCGCATGCGTGGCGCGGCTGCGGTCGTCGAGCGCGGCGACGAAGTAGCCATCGAGGGCGAAGTCGTGGACTGCCGCGAAGAGCGACAGCAGGATGAGGCAGGCGATGACGGCGTTCGTCGCGGGTTGGTCTGAGCCCAGGAAAGTGGCGAGCAGCCCGAGCACGGCGGCGATGCCGAGTTCGGACGCGAGAATGAAGCGCCGCGGGTTGAAGCCGGCGACCAACGGGGACAGGAGGATCTTGCAGCCGACGATGAGGCCGAACAACGCCACGGCCTGGGTGTTCCGGGCGTCGGAGTAGCCGAGGTCCTTGAGCGCGACCGGCAGGGCCTCATCCCGGACCGCCGCGGGGATGGCCTGGAAAAGGTAGGCCGCGAAGACCCAGAGCCACGCGCGCCGGGGGATCGTCGCGGCCTCCTTCATCGCTTAGGCGCCTTCGCCTAGCTGGGCGCGGCCGAAGTGGTCGACGGAGCGCAGCAGGCCGTCGACGAACTTCGTGACGGTGATGTTGAGTCCGAGGAGTTCGGTGTCGGTCAGGTCGAGCATCTCGCCCGGCTTGAAGGTGCGGGTCGTGTCGCTCAGACGGGCGATCGTCTTCGGCTTACCGACGTCGCCGGCGCCATGCACCGTGACGCCAGGGGGAGGCGCAGGCGCGGTCTCGTCGGCCGTGGTCTCGGGGAGGACGTCGACGTCCTTCATCGCTTTGAATTCGAGGGTGAGCGAGCCGTCCGGCGTGATGTCGTCGTTGGTTACCAGGCCGCCGCGGGCGAGCACGCGCAGGGCGGCGGCGAGGCTGAAGATTCCGTCCTCGAGTTCGCAGACGATGCCGAAGTCTTCTTCGAGCGCCGTGAAGCGGGACTGCAGGTTCATCTTCACGAAGGCCTGGTGCTTCTCGCTGATGATCTTTTCGACGAGCGGATCGCGGCGCGGGTTCTTGCCTTGTTCGCGGATGAAGAGGCAGAGCAGGTAGCATTGCGACATGCACTCCGAAGAGAGCGTCAGCAGGTCGTTGATCGTCGTCCGCAGCATCAGGCCGCGGGCGTAGGCGAGCATCTGCTCCGGCGGGAGGTGCGCCTGGGGCACGGGCATCACGCGGGAGAGGGTCGAGAAGTGCTCGTAGGCCTTCGGGTCGGCCGTGTGCAGGCCGGCGATGCTGAACGCGAGCATGTCATGCTGGCGTTGCAGGGCCGTGAAGAACGTGCGGCTGATATGCTGGAGCGAGAGGACGTTCTCGCCTTTGCCGGGCGTGGGTTGGGACATGGGGGTCAGCTAGCGGGATTGGAACCCTTGTCCTTGGCGTGGCGAGCCCTTTTACGGGACAGGAAGCCGTCGGCGCGGGGCTGGGGGGTGGAGGCGAACCAAGCAAGCGCGAGCGGGGCGATCTCCGCGAGGCTGAGCGGCGGCTGGCCGACGAGGCCGGGGAAGCGGTAGCAATGTTCCACCCGCGGCTGGATGTCGGGGTCGAGGCGGCCGCCCGGGATGAGCAAGGCCAGGTGGCGGGCGGGCACGCGGACGGGGACGGCGAGGTCGATCTTTCGGCCCATGTCCGGAGAGAGGGCCACCACGCAGCAACGGTCCTCGACGAGCTTGAGCAGACCGCCGAGGGCGGCGGCGCGCATGAGGCGGAGCTGTTCCATGGCGCCACGGGCCAGGTGCCAGGCTTCAGGGTCGTAGGCGAGTTTCTCGGTGCCGCCGGAAAGCAGCAGGCGCTTGAGCCCGAAGGCGGCCATGCCGCGGGCGATGGCCGCGAGGTCCGCCGGATTGGTCACTCCGTCCGCGATGACGATGCTTTCGCGGCTTTCGCGCCATTCGGCGAAGTCGGAGATCCGGGCGAGGCCCGGTTCCGGGCGCATCGTCAACGCGCAGACGTCGGAGCAAGGTCCTTCGGCCGTCTGGGCGAGTTCCATCGCGCCGACGATACGGGTCTTCACGCCGAGTTCGGCGAAGGTCGCGTCGTGTTCGGCGAGGTTCGGGGCGAAGGCGGCCGTCGCGACGACTTCCCGCAGCGCCTTCGGGTGATGCTTTAGGCAGGCGAGCAGCGGAGCGATGCCTCGGAGGATCAGGCGGTGAGGGTGGGGGTCTTGGGTATTCACAGAATGCGGCCCTCGTCGAAGTCGATCATGTCGGCGAACGAGATGACGTCCGTGCGGTGCTCGGAGTTCATCTTGCGTTTGGCGTCGAGGAGAGCCTCGCGGCCCATCTCGCTCATGCCTTTCTGGACCAGTTCGCGGTTCCAGACATGTACGCGGAGATCGGCGGGGAAAAGGGCTTTCAGGCGTTCGTCGCGGTCGGCGTCGTCGCGGGCGTCACGGACGCAGGCGATGACTTGTTCGGGGTCCACGCCGAGGTGGAGGCAGAGGAAGCGGTCGAAGCCTTTGCAGAAGTTGCGCTGGTAGGATTTCGGGAGTTCGCCTCGCAGGTGCTTGCCGATTTTCGCCAGGAAGCGCGGGAGATGCAGCAGGCCGGTGCCCGCGTGCGGGATGTAAGACGAAGGGAGGTCGTAGCAGATCTCACCCGTGGCTTCGGAGAAGCCGTTGGGGCGAGGCGAGGAAGGCGTGGTCATTTCGAAGAAGGGGCCGGCTTCGGCAGCCATTTCGCGATTTCGTTCGAAAGCTCCGCTAGGTTGGCGGACTGAGCTTGGACGAACGCGGCGGGGGTGCGCTCCTTGAGCGGACGTGACTGGTCGAAGGTCTTGACGGCGACAAGCGTACCGTCGGCTTTTTCGAGGCGGCAGGTCAGCTGCAGCGTAGCGGTGGACGCCTTGTCCGTCCCGCCCGGGAGGGAGAAGATCGAGCGTTCGGCGCCGGCCGGCGCAAAGATTTCCATCTTATCGACGGTGAGCAGGAGCACGACATGGTCCTCGGACGGCGTCTGCGTGGTCGTGATGACGCCCGCACGGGACCTGAGATGGCGGGCGACGGTCTCCGGGATGGCCCGGTCGAGCGGGGCGATCCAGCGATGCGCGTCCTCGATGTGCACCCAGCCGGCGTCGTCGAGCAGCACGACGTTGGGACGGCGGAGCGCGGTGGGGATGATCGCGCGAGGCACGAAGACCGGCGTGCCGTCGGCGTCCTGCGCGGAGGCACCCGTCGGCGCGGCGAACTGATGGAAGACGACGGCTTCGCTCTTCTGGTCGAAGATGATGCAACCGCTCAGCAGCGCGGTCAGGGCGACGACGACGGCGCGGAGGATCATTTGGCGGGGGTCTCCTCCTTCGGCGTGGCTTGCTGCGTGGGCGACTTGCTGCGGCCTTGGATGATCGTCTCCGGATTGCGTTCGAGGAAGTCGGCCAGCGAGCGGATCGCCTGCGCGGCTTCCGAGACGTCGGCGAGGGCTTGGTCGAGATCGCGGCGGGCGGGCGAGCCCGGTTTGGTCAGCGTGCGGAGGTGTTCGGAGGTCTCGTTCAGTCGTTCGAGCGCCTTGCGACCAGCGGCGGCCATGCCTTGGATGTCGGCGGCGACGGGATCTACCTTGGCGGAGAGACGCTTTACCAAGGCGTCGACGCCCTGCATGGCGGCGGAGAAGTCGGCCACCGCCCGCGGGATGGTCGGATCGCCGGTGATCTTCGCGATGTTGGCCGAGGCGGCCACGAGGTTGCCGTTGATCTTCTCGAACTCGATCTGGGCGGCGCCCTGGTCGATGCGCCCGAGGATGGAGTCGACCTTCTTCGTGATGTTCACGAAGTCGATCCGGCTCAGCTGATCGAGCGTCTGCGAGATGGCCTTGGTGAGCGCGCCGAGGTTCGAAGGCTGGGTCGGGATCTCGGGGAGCGGTCCGTCCTTCGCGTGCAGCTTGAATGTCGTGTCCGGGAAGTAGTCGAGTTCGACGTAAAGCACGCCGGTGACCACTGACTGCTGCTGGAGCTTGGCGCGCAGGCCTTTGCTGATCGAGACGCCGAGGCCTTCCTTCTGGAGGAGCGCCTGGTCGAGCCCGCGACGGGTCAGCAGGTCGGGGGAGAATTCCATGACGACCGGCACGGCGTAGTCGGCGGCCGCCTGGCCGGAGGTATGGAGCAGGACCTGGCTGACCTTGCCGATCGTGACCCCGCGGAATTTGACCGGGGCGCCGATGTCGAGGCCGCTCACGGAGTCCTCGAAGTAAGCGATCGCCTCGGGTTTGGAGCCGGTGAAGGAGCCGGCGCCGAGCAGGATGACGGCGGTGATGATGAGCAGGATCCCGCCGGCCACGAAGGCCCCGATCAGTGTCATGTTAGCGGAACGGCGCATGGTCAGTCGAAACGTGCTTGGGAGAAGAAGGCGTGCACCTTCGGGGGTTTGCCAGCCTGAAGGAAGCTTTTCGGCGGGCCGTAGGCACCCATCGTGCCCGTGTCTGGGTCGAGGTAAATGCAGAAGTCAGCCGTGCGCAGGATGCTCGGGATCTCGTGGCTGACCAGGACCACCGTCGTGCCGAAGGCTTCGCGTAGGCGCAGGATCAGTTCGTCCAGACGCCCGGAACTCATCGGGTCCAGTCCGGCGCTGGGTTCGTCGAGGAAGATGACTTTCGGGTCCAGCGCCATGGCGCGGGCGATGCCGGCTCGTTTGGCCATGCCGCCGCTGATCTCTGAGGGCAGCTTATCCATGGCGTCGGCCAGGCCGACCAAGGCCAGTTTATACTCGGCCAGCTGGCGCATCTCCTTGCGCGGGCAGCGGAGGAACTCCCGCATGGGCATCTCGATGTTCTCCCGCAGGGTCAGCGAGGAGAACAGCGCCGCGCCTTGGAACAGGAAGCCGCTCCGTCGAAGGATGGCCTGCCGGGCGGGTTCGTCCGCCGTAGCGAGGTCGACGCCCATCAGGCGGGCGCTGCCGCCGAGCGGGGCGTCCAATCCGCCGAGCGCCCGCATGAGCGTGCTCTTGCCGCAACCGCTGGGGCCGACGATGGCCAGGATCTTGCCGGCGGGCAGGGAGAAGGAAAGCCGGTCCATGATCACCTTGCGGCCATGGCCGATGGCGAGGCCTTCGCAGCTGACGATGTCCGTCGGGGTGCTCACAGGTTGAACAGGTTGAAGATGACGGCGAAGAGCGCGTCGGAGACGACGATGAGCGTGATGCCGAGCACGGCGGCCGAGGTCGCCGCCTCGCCGACGCCGAGGGCGGAGCGCTTGGCGACGGAGCCGCGGTAACAGCCGGCCCAAGCGGCGATGAAGCCGAAGGCGATGGACTTGAGGAAGCCTACGAGGAAGCTCTTGAACGCGATGGCCCGGATGGCTTGCGTGAGGTATTGTTCGACGCTCAGGTCACCGGCGCAGGCAACGATCATGCCGCCGAAGACCCCGACGAAAGTGGCGAAGACCGCGAGCAGCGGGACCATCAGGGTCACGGCGAGGATGCGCGGCAGCGCCAGGTATTCGACCGGCTGGATGCCCAGCGCGCGGAGGGCATCCGTCTCCTGGCTGACGTTCATGCTGCCGAGCTGCGAGGCGAAGGCGGTCGAGGTGCGCCCGCAGGCGATGACGCCGGTCATGAGCGCGCCCATTTCGCGGGTCATGGCCAAGGAGACCAGGTTGGCGACGTAGACGGTGGCGCCGACCTGCCGGAGTTGGATCAGGCCGACGTAAGCCATGATGAGGCCGGTCAGGAAGCCGAGCAGGGCGACGATCGGCAGGGCGTCGACGCCGGCGGTCTGGAGCTGCAGGGTGAAGTCGGCCCAGTTGACCTTGGCGCGACCGATGAGCATCCGGCCGAAACCGAGGGCGGTGTGGCCGATGTGTTCGAAGGCCCTCGCCCACGAGGAGCCGCTTTCGACGCCCCAGCTGCCGAACTGTTCCAGGAGCCCGAGTTTCTCATCACCCGTCTCCTGGAAGGCGGCCTTCTCGGCCATGCGCACCAAAGACTGGAGGCGGTCAGGGAGGGCGGTCAGATCGAACTCCCGGATGTTCTTCCCATGCGCGTGCAGCCAGGCGGGCAGCGATGAGTCGAAGTCGCCAAGACCGTCGGCGACCACCTTGACGCGGTCGCCGCGGATGACGACCTGAGGAAGGCTGTCATCCAGATTCCAGTCACCCCCGACCCATACCATGGCGAGGCCGTCGGCGCAGACTTCCGTCCGGGCAAAAGGCGAGCCTGAAGGCGGTTGGGACATCCTGATGGTCAAATACTTGGGTAGCTAATCATTCACAAGTCAGAAAGGCGTTGTCCCTGCCTCCTTCCGTCGCTTTGCTGTCGTTTCGTCGATGTCCTTTACCCGTCCATTCGCCTTCCTTTTCTTCGCCGGGCTCGCCTGCGCGGCGGAGTCGGCGAACTCGCCTTGGGTGGTCTCCGTCACGGAGGAGAACGACAAGTTCACTCCCTCCAATAAGGATCGTTATTATACTCAGGGTCTGAAGGTCGCGCTGAATCGCGGGGACAATGTCTTCTTTTCGGTGACCCAGGAGATCAACACTCCGGCGGACACTTTAAATCCGCCTTCGGTGACGCCGCCCTACACCGATCTGCCATACTCCGGAGCTCTTTATCTGGGCTGCGGTTACGGCCGCGTCCTGGAGCGAGGCGGCCGCCGCGACAGCATGTTCTCCGTCGAGGCGAAAATCGGCGTCATCGGGCCTTCGGCCGGTGGGGAGACCGTCCAGAACAAGTTCCATCAGCTGATCGGAACCGCGCAGGCCGTCGGCTGGGGCACCCAGCTGCCCGATGAAATCCTGCTCAATCTCGACGGCGAATTCCGCCATCGTTTCGACCTCGATGGCCCTGATCGGGACACCCGCGATCTGATCGCGCGCGCCGTGCTCCAGCTCGGCACCATGCGAACCGAGGCTATCTTCGGCGCTCAGTTCCGCTGGGGCTCCGACCTAGGACGTTCCTGGGGGCATAGCTACATCCGTCATTCTAACGGTTACGACCCTTCGTCCGATCTGCGTGCCCCAGGCAAGGACGGCTTCGCCTTCTGGGGCTTCGCCGACACCCAAGTCGAGGTCGTGGTGCGCAATTACGCCACCGACGGCACCAACTTCCGGGACTCCCGGGCGGTGACCCGTTCGCCCATCATCCTGCAGGCCGCGCTCGGCGCGACGCTGCAGATTTCCTCTTGTTCGCTGACCTATTTCTGCGCCGCCCGGACCAAGGAGTTCGAGACGCAGGATGGCCTCCATCTTTTCGGCGGACTTAAGGGCCAATTCCTTTTCTGAACATGTCCGTCATCGCCGTCGTCGACGTAGGCTCCAATTCCATCAAGGTCGCGGTCGTCGCCGCCACCGACCGCAAGGAGCTCGGCCGTAAGTCCGAACCCGTCCGTCTCCAGCCCGAGGGCGGTCCGGCCGAACCCTTTTCCTCCGAAGCCCGCGCCGAAGCGGTCGCGGCCATCGGCCGGCTGTTGGCTTACGCCCGTTCTTTGGGAGCGACCCGCTGCTGCTTGCTCGCCACCAGCGCCGTGCGCGAATCCGTCAGCCGCCAGGATTTCGCCCGCGAGGTGGAGGCCGCCACCGGCCTGCCGTTGACCATCGTCTCCGGTGAGGTCGAGGCCCGGCTCGCCGCGGCCGGCGTCCGTGCCGACCCCGCTTACCAAGCCTACGCCGACATCCTCTCTTTCGATCTCGGCGGCGGCAGCCTCGAAGTTTCCGTCCTGCGCGGCC
>Ga0255063_1000384_pt1 | contig 11210 bp, 16 predicted proteins | sample Colum_Cont_RepA__3_FD_188458 | JGI IMG/M metagenome (GOLD analysis project Ga0255063, IMG submission 188458) | Freshwater microbial communities from Columbia River, Oregon, United States - Colum_Cont_RepA_0h | ecosystem: Environmental > Aquatic > Freshwater > River | place: USA: Oregon... | reverse complement strand
TTGTATACAACATGTACAAATGTAGAGACTGAGCTTAGTAAGATATTTCCATCTGTAAATGATGGTTCATATGGTTGTTTTACATCTGTATATCATGACTCTTATAATCTATTCTCATTTCCATGTCCACAATTGAGTGAGCTGTATATGAATATGGCTAAGTCATTTGGTGATATACTAAGACCAGGTAAATACTACATTAGATGTTGGGTCAATCTATTTGATAAGGGTAAGAATATAGATTGGCATAGTCATTGGGATGCTAAATATAAAACATATCATGGTTTCTATTGTGTTAATACAGAGGGTGAGCATGAGTCATACACTGAATATGCTGTACCTGAACTAATAGGTAACAATATATGTAGAATTATTAGCAAGGATGGACTATGTGTAATAGGTAAATCTGAACGTGATCAACACAAGAGCTCAGAGTGGTTAAATGATAGTGGATACAGAACAACAATTGCATTTGATATCATACCAATTGAGGTGTTGAGACCACAAGAAACTTTTACACACATAGATATTAGTAAAGAGTTTCTTCATAACTTTATACCATTATTAATAATAAAATAGATTATGAATAACTTATACGATTATGTATTGCATTTTAACCCATATAAAAATATGTGGTTTGCAATACCAAGAACAGGATATACAGCATGGTTTGCTGATAGCAAGAATAGTAATGGTGTGCTCAAAGCAGACAAACTAAGTAAATTACTTAAGCTAATCAAATGAAAACAGAATTAGTTAATACTTATTGTTATCCTGAATTCATTACTGAAGATGAACAATTCTTTTTAAAGATGTGGGCATTGACAAATGAATACAAGTTACGACCTAACTCAGCAGGTCCTAACAGAAGATTTAATAGATTAGATAACTTGGGTAAACTACCAGGTGTATTTGACTATATAAGACAGAGGATTATCAAAGCAGAGGATATACAAAATCCTATTGAAGCACCACAAAATGGTGATTGGCTTGGTATACAGAGAGATGAGGCATTTGTTGAACCACACATGGATTATAATGGTGAAGATCCAAACTTCTACACTAGACGATACAATTTATTAATTAGTATGCCTGAATCAGGTGGACAACCAATATATGATGGTCAAGTGTTAGATGTTAGTGAACGAACATTATGGAGATGTGATGCTGGTATTATAATCCACTCAAGTGTACCTAATGTAGGACCAAGACCACGAATTAATATATCTTATGGATTTTTAATGCCAAAATAATATGAATGTACTAATCTATGATATTGAAACACTGAAAGAACTGTTTCTTATTGTTATATACAATCCAGAGAGTGATGTAACATACGAGTTTCAGGTGAGTAAGTGGACCAATCAACTAGATGGATTCATTAGATTCACTGAACAACATGATGATCATTATTGGGTTGGCTACAATAACCTACGCTTTGATAGTCAGGTTGTTGAGCATATAATTAGAAACTATGAGAATTGGCATGAGTTGAGTGGATTAGAGATATGTGCTATGATAGCACAGAAGGCTGCAGACACAATACATGATGCTAATTATGATGTATTCCCTGAATATAAAGAGGAATGGTTGAGTCTCAAGCAAATAGATCTATTCAAGGTGAACCACTATGATAACAAGAATAGAATGGTCTCACTAAAAAGATTAGAGTTTGAGATGGACTTGGAGAACATTGAAGAGATGCCCATCCATCATACTAAAGAGAACATGACTCAGGATGACATAGCTATAACAATAGACTATTGTCGTAATGATGTTATGGCTACGTATGAATTCTATAAGGTAACAACAGGTAACACTGAGCATCCACTATACAAGGGTAATAATCAGATAGAACTAAGACAAGACATATACGAAGAGTTTGGCATACCATGCTTAAACTATTCAGATAGTAAGATTGGTGATGAGATGATTAAGAAGTTCTATTGTCAAGAGAAGAACATACAATACTCTGATCTACCAAAGAAAGGATTATTTAGAACAGAAGTAAGGGTGAGAGATTGTATTGCTGATTATATATCATTCCAGACACCAGAGCTACAACAGTTCTTAAAGAAGGTTAGTAAAGAGCGTTTGACAATGAAAGATGAATTCAAAGAATCATTAATGTTTTATGAAAATATCTACACATTTGCAAAAGGTGGTCTTCATACAGAGAATAAAGCAAAGGTTTTTGAATCTGATGAAGATCATGAGATTATTGATTGGGATGTATCTAGCTATTATCCTGCTATTATCATTAACAATAGCAGATATCCTGGTCACCTGGGTAAGGAATTCTTACTTGGATATAAAGCAATGTTTGAAAAGAGGTTGGAACTCAAACCAATGGCTAAAAAAGATAAGAAGATAGCAGGTATTGTTGGTGCTCTTAAACTTGCAGTTAACTCTGTTTATGGTAAGTCTAGTGATATGCTGTCTTGGATCTATGATAGACAGTTGACTATGTTTACCACTATTACAGGTGAATTAAGTCTTCTTATGCTCATCGAAGCATATGAATTAGCTGGTATACATATTATATCTGCAAATACAGATGGTGTTACTATTATGGTTAATAAATCATTAATAGATAAGATGCATGAGATAAACAAGTGGTGGATGGATCTAACTAGCTATGAGCTAGAGCGTACAGACTATGCTAAGATTATATTCTCTACAGTAAATGACTACATAGCAATTAAAACCAATGGAGAAATTAAAAAGAAAGGAGATTTCCTTACTGACTTTGAGTTACACAAAAATAAGAGTGCTCGCATTGTACCTATTGCATTGGAGCATTATTATGTTCATGGTGTGCCTGTGGATACCACTATTCGCAATCACACAAATATATATGACTTTGCTCTCAGGCAGAAAGCTAGTAAAGACTTTCACTACGAAGGGCACAGTAAAGAAAAGACAAGAGTCTACAATAAACTTATCAGATATTATGTAAGTAAAACTGGTGAGAAGCTATTAAAAGTTAAGAATGATAACTCAGATAGCACAGCTGTAAATGTATCTCAGGTGGAAGCAGGTGAATGGGTGATGACAGTATGTAATCATCTAACACCAGATCATCCTCTAGATAACATTAATCATGCATATTATATAGAGCGTGCTGAAAGACTGATAGGTAAAATACAGTTTGAAGGCAGAAAACGTAGAGTTATTATTAATCCAAATCAAATGACATTATTCTAATGGACAACAAACATAAAGCAGCAGAATTAGTAATGGAATTCCTACCAATTGTAGGACAAGATCCATATACAGGTATAGATGTAGCTAAAAAATGTGCTAAAGTGGTTACAAAGCTATTAATGAAAGCACAACAACAAGAAGATGTTTATGACTACGATGAAATAGTTGAACACATAGATACATTCTAATGGCAAAGATAAATAGAGAGAACATAGCTGAGCACTTGGTTGATTATCAATTAGAAATGGTTGGTAAGTCTATGCAAGAAGCACATATGACAAAAGAATGGTATAGCAAATGGACCATGACAACAGAACAACATGAAGCATTCAAAGCTTATGCATTACCACTATTAAAAAAGGTGTTTAAATGCAGAAAAGAAAGAGCTGAGGATACATTTAATTGGTTTGATCTGAAGTTTGGTCTACGTATAAAAGATTAAAAAACACAATTATGGGAGCATGTCAATTTAAAGCAAGATATGGTGGTAAAACAGCTGAAGAAGCATATAACAGAGCTTGTGAAGAAGCTGAACAAGAATATGGTCATCAAGATGGATACAATGGTACTATTAGTACTACACATGGATTTAGAGATGAAACAGAAGCATATGGTAAAAGTAAGTTTAATGATGTATCTGCTTACATACGTGACAGATTTGATAGTCATTCTATGAACAAACGTGATTGTTCAGCTATATGTGTTGTAAAACCTGTAAGTAATAAGAACAAGACTAAGTCTCAAGTGGAACATGTAGTTACACCTGGTACCAAGCAATGGGTTCTTAAATATGAAGTGGAGAATCATTTTGAAGATAGAGTGATTGCTTCATGTATGACCAAGGGTGATGCTGTTAAGATGGCCAGAGCATACACAGAGAAAACACAACATTCTACAAAGATTGTAATGCGTAAAGTGTTAATCAAATCTAATCCTGTAGTAGCTAAGATAACATACAAGAAAGCCACTAATGAAAGAGATGGTGAGTGGGTATTCTTTGGTTATGCAGCAGAATAAAACAATATTATATGTTAGGAAGACATCCTTATTTTAAACAAAAACAAACACAGATGCCAGATATTTCAATGTGCAAAGGTGGTAGTTGTCTATTAAGACTAAACTGCCACAGATATACAGCAACAGCTGAAGAACTAGGACAATCATTTTTCTCAGAACCTCCATATAAATTAAACTTTATGTTTGATGAACATCAAGCAGGTCTTGGTGTTGCAACAGTAGGTTGTGCTTATTTTTGGAACAATGAAAAATATGAGAATGAAGGACCAAAATCTAAAAATAATTGAGGATTGGGAGAGAGAATATCTTAAGGATTTCATATATTTGCATGAACAAGGACAGGAATGGGATGAAGCAATTCATAAAGAATTAAATCAGAAACAACCTGCTCGTATCGAAGTAATAGACACAGACAAAATCCTAGAGAAACACAATGAACCTTACGCTAACGTTCTCCCATTTTAAGGAACTAACTAAAGCTGGTTACAGCTTAGATATGTTATGTTTCATAACACTTGTTGAAGAAGGCAATGATGTAGACACAATGTGTGCAGATGATAGCAAAATGAAAATGCTCTATCAAACTGTACGCAGAAAAGGTCTATTGTCAGAGTCAAATAAGATTACCATCATAGGTAAGGAAGTTTTGTCTTTTCTTAATGAGAAGATAGAACAACCTAAAATAATCAAAAAGAAGAAAGAGTCAGACTTTGATAAGTGGTGGAACCAGTATCCAGGTACTGATACATTTACATACAAAAGTCAAGACTTTACAGGTACACGTGGCATGCGTGTAAAGAAGGAAGAGTGTAAACTGAAATTCAATAACATTATTGAAGAAGGTGAATACACATCCATAGAACTCATAGCTGCATTAGAATACGAAATACTGCAGAAGAAAGAGAATTCAATTAAGACAAAAGTCAATAGACTTACATTTATGCAGAACAGTCTCACCTATCTCAATCAGAGGTCATTTGAACCATTCATTGAGTTGATAAGAGAGGGTAAGACAATCAAAGAATCTGCTGAACCAATTAAAGGTATGGATATATGAGTTTTGAAGATTTAAAACGAGAAGTTCAAGCTGGCCTAGATGGTAGGAACAATGGTATACCTATGGGCTTTGAAAGATTGAACAGATATATTGGCATCAGAAAGTCTATGTACACACTGATTGGTGGTCTTACAGGATCAGGCAAGACTAGCTTCTTAGATGATGCATACGTTTTGAATCCATTTGACTGGTATATCAGTCAGAAGACTCCAGAAGTTAAGTTACGTATCATATATCGTTCAATGGAGCGTAGCAGAACATATAAATATGCTAAATGGGTCTCAAGAAAGATATTTCTAGACCAAGGTGTAATCATTCCTGTATCCAAGCTATTAGGTTGGACAGATAAGATGACACATGATGAGCACGATCTGTTCTTGATGTATGAAGACTATCTTGAAAGTATGAAAGAAGTCATTACTATCATGGATGGACCAGAGAATCCATTTGGTATAGCAAAACACTTAAGAGAGCACGCATTAGCTAATGGTGTAATAGAAGAAATAGATCAATACAATAAGAAATACATTCCTAATAATGAGAATGAAATAACTATTGTTGTTATTGATCATATAGGTCTATTAAAACCAACTAAAGATTATCCTACAAAGAAGCAGACAATTGATAAGATGTCTGATGAGCTGAGATATGCTCGTGACATGTATGGATACAGTCCTGTTATTGTTAGCCAATTCAACAGAGACATAAACAATCCTATTAGGATCAAAAATGGTGATGTAGAACCACAGCTAGAAGACTTTGCTGACAGTTCACAGACACAGAACGATGCTGACGTTGTCCTAGCATTATTTGATCCTATGAGATATAAGGTTGCAGACCCTTCAGGGTACGACCTGAACAGACTCAGAGATGAGTTTGGTGCAAAGTATTTCAGATCATTGAGACTAATAAAGAATAGTTATGGGGAAGATGATGTAAGGATTGGATTAGCATTTCTTGGCCAGATTGGTATGTTCAAAGAACTACCTAAGGTTAAGTACATGAATGAGAGTACATATAGTGATATTACTAGTAAAACATTCTTTTTAAATAAATGATAATGAAGTTAAATTTTAAAGCATATAATACATTGCCCAATACAAAGAGTCATTGGTGGCAAGTGGTATTATTTCCAACAGTATCTGTTATGAATAACATACAGAAACATGATCCATATTTAGCTCTAAATGTAGAGTATTTATTTTGGTCATTAACAACAATAATAAGTTATGGCAACCCTCAAAAAGAACCAACCCCTTACTTTAAGGGATAAGAGACAAGCAGAGTTTGCTGATGTATGGTTAAATAATGGTAAAAATGGTATCCTTAATCTATGTCCTAGGTTTGGTAAGATTTATACAACTATCAACATCCTAGAAAAAATGGATGATGATATTAACATCTTGATAGCTTATCCTGATCTAAAGATTAAGTCAGCATGGGAACAAGATTTCTTAACTAGGAAATATAAGAATAGCAATATAACTTATACTACCCACTTATCTATTAAAAAGCACACAGGACTCCCTTTTGACCTTGTAATACTAGATGAGATACATTTACTCTCTGATGCACAAATAGAGGCTGTAAAGGACCTACAAACTGATAATGTGCTTGGTTTAACTGGTACACTATGTTACTTTACTGAAAGAACATTGAAAAATGAGCTTGATTTAGATGTATTAGCTGAATATCCTATTGAACAAGCTATTGAAGAAGGTGTCATTACAGACTATGAAATCACAGTGGTTGGGGTACCACTTGATAACAAGAGAAAAAATGACTACAAGGGCAAATTGAAGACTGAGAAACAGCAATTTGACTCATATGGATATGTTATAGACCAACTAGAAAGAAAAGGTCAAAATACAATGTTCTTAAGACTAGCTAGAATGAGAGTAATTCAGAATAGTCTTGCTAAAATGGAGAAAACAAAAGCTCTATTGGCAAAACATAAAGATGAACGTGTTTTAGTATTCTGTGGGCTCACAAGTATAGCAGATGGTTTAGGAATTCCTGTATATCATAGCAAAGCAGGAGACAAAGATGTCTTTGATAACTTTGCTAATGGTGATGGTAATCACTTAGCTGTTGTCAAGATAGGCAACACTGGTATTACATATAAACCTCTTAATAGGGTGATAATCAATTACTTTGATAGTAATGCAGAGAATCTTGCACAAAAGATTAATAGATGCATGGCTATGGAGTATAATACACCTGATAAGAAAGCACACATCTACATCGTGTGCAGTGTAGAAGATGTAGAAAGAAAGTGGCTTAAGAAAGCACTAGAATTTTTTGATAAAGACAAAATTAAATACACATGAAAGTAGAATTAGTTGAACAACATGAACCATTTAGTGATCAACCTTGGTATGGTGTAAGAGTCAATGGTACATCAGTAAAATGGACTAGAGATAAAGGGATTGCAGAGGCTGCTTACAATGATATAGTTAACAACCCAGATGCAACAAAAACTAGAGAAATTATTTTGCAATCTGAAGAAATTGAAGTATCTTTGGACAAATAAAAACAGTAAAAACATGGCAAGTAAATTAATTGGAATTGTTGGTGCTACTGGCACTGGCAAGTCAACATCAGTAAAACATTTAAACCCAAAAGAAACTTACATCATCAACGTTGCTAAGAAAGAATTACCTTTCAAAGGAGCAGAGAAATTGTACAATTTAGAAGCAAAGAACTACAAAGAAGTGGATGATGCTAATGAGATTACACGTCTATTAAAGACTATCTCTGACAAGGCACCACACATTAAGAACATTATTATTGAAGACTCTAATTACATTATGGGCTTCAATATGTTAGCACGAGCTACAGAAGTTGGTTTTACCAAATTTACCATTATGGCTAAAGATATGGTGGAACTATTCAGAGAAGCTAGACGCTTACGTGATGACTTAAAAGTATTCTATTTCACACACCCTGAGACTATTGAGGATGGTGGTGAGATTATAGGATACAAGATTAAGACTGCAGGTAAATTGATTGACAATCAGATTGTATTAGAAGGTTTGTTAACAGTTTGTTTGTATACACACGTAGAAGAAAGTAAAGATGGCACAGCCACATATAACTTTGTAACTAACAGATTTAAGAAATATCCAGCAAAGAGTCCTGATGGAATGTTTGCAGAGATTAAAATCCCAAATAACTTACAAGAAGTAGTCAATGCAATTGACGAATATTACAATTAATAACAAATAAATCCAGAAAAAATGAGTAACATTGGAGGAGAAAAAAGACAAAACCCAGTATTTGAAGAAAAAGAATTTGCCAAGAAGATTGGTTTATTCGAAGCAAAAGTGATTGCAGTTAACCCTACAACAGAAGAATATGCTGATGTGTTGGGAAGACAATTAAAAGAAGATAGCAAAGCTACAGAGTACTTAGGTACTAGTCAAAATGGTAATGCTAGATTACGTTTAGACTTCTGGTTAGAAGAAGTTAAAACACAAGAGAAATTCAAATTAACTTTCTTTATTGAGAACAAAGAGAAAGAGAATAAGGATGCTACAAAGAAACAATACATCAACAATATTGGACGTTGTACATGGGCAGACAGTCCAAACAACTTACCAACATGGTTCAAAGAAAGAGAGAATCGTGTAGCATTTGTTGGTGAAGAAGATTTATATAATTTCTTACGTTCTTGGTTAAGTAATATCGATTACAGCAGCAAGAAATCTACATTACAATTAGAATTCAACAAGTTGATTAAAGGTAATGTTAAGGAAATTAAAGAACAAATTAATGGTGAGTGGGCTGCAAACATTGTAGCATTAGCAACTATTAGTTCAAAAGAGACACCAGATGGTGTTAAGGAGTATCAAGGTGTTTATAACAAAGCATTCTTGCCTGCATATAGCATTAAAGCATTTAGATTATTAGATTATAACGCAGCTGGTACAATCAGTGGCTTACGTCAGAAGTCTTCTAAAGACTTAAAACCTCACGAGCGTTTTGTATTAAACGTAGTGGGTGAGTATGGCTGTAAAGACTTCTTTACATTCAAAGAATTAAAAGACTACAACTCTGATGAAAATTTAGTAGCATCTGATAAGGTGATTGCTGAAGATGATGGAGATTATTAGTATCCCCTCTAAAATAAGAATTGGCCTCACTATGGTGGGGCCTTTTCATTAATTCAAGTTATGATTACTGGAGAAAGAAAAACAAAACTATCCATAGATGCTATTCTTAGCAGAGTGTCAGAGTATGATATATTTAGATACTATATGCCTAATCAAGATTGGAAGATTAATAGAGTGACTTATTCTCCATTTAGACATGAGAATAATCCCTCTTTTATGATAGGCAATAAGATGGGCTATCTTATGTTCATAGACTATGCAGATACTAGTAAACGTGGTGACTGTTTCAATTTTGTGCAGATACTTCATAGCCTTCCTAGTGTTAGTGATACTTTGAAAATGATTGATAAAGACTTTGGTCTTGGTCTATCTACAGGTATCATAACAGGAGAGTATAAGAAGATCATATCTGAATACAAACAGCCTGAGATAGAGAAAAGATATTCTCTCATCCAGGTGAAGACTAGAAAGTTCACTAATAGAGAACTTGAGTATTGGGCAGAGTATCACCAGGATCTCCAGGACCTAAGAGACAACAACATATATTCCATTAAAGAACTTTATCTCAATAAGCAAAGATTTGTATTAGGAGATGATGAACTCAGATTTGGGTACCTTTATGAAGGACAGTATTGGAAGATATATAGGCCACATGCTGATAAGAAGCATAAGTGGATGCCTAATAATGTTCCTATCACAGCAATGGATGGTAAAGAGAATATAAAAGACTGCAGCGTAGCATTCATCAACAAAAGTAAGAAAGATTACATGGTGATGAAGAAGATATTCCCATGCAGTTGTGCTGTCCAGAATGAAGGATTAGGATGTTTCTCCCATGAGAATGTAGAGTATCTAAAAGCAAACTCTGATAGACAAATACTTAGCTTTGATGCTGATGATGTAGGTGTACAGAATTCTGTACAGATTACAAAGATGTTTGATTTTGAATATACTAACGTCCCACGTCAGTATCTAGCAGAAGGTATTAAAGATTGGGCAGATCTTGCAAAAGCCCATGGATTAAAAGTTATAGAAGATTATTTAAAAAGTAAAAACCTGTTATAATGGACACATTTAACACCACAAAGGAACTGTTAATAAATACATCAGTTCCAGTACAAACACGTACATATAAGCCAGTAAGTCATTCATCATTGATTGATCTTACATTAAACAGCATTGAGAAAGCAGGATTTGTTTTAGACAAAGAAACTTATTCTTCAGCTAGAGATGGTAGTATTGCTAATGGTAGATTCTCTATCAGCAATGTAGCAGATAGTGAGATGCAATTACAAATTGGTTGGCAGAATAGCTATGACAGAAGCATGAGCTTGAAGTTTGCTATTGGTACAAGAATCATGATATGCTCTAATGGTTGTGTATCAGGAGACTTTGGTGCCTTTAAGAAAAGACACAAAGGTGATATCCAAGACTTCACACCAGGTGCTATCACTGATTACATCAAAAGTGCAGGCGAAGCATTTACTATTATGCAAAAGCAAAGAGAAGACATGAAGCAAGTGCAGATAACTAAGCGTACCAAAGCTGAGTTAGTTGGTAGAATGATGCTAGAAGAGCAGTTCATTACATCTACACAGTTAAACATCATCAGTAGAGAGTTAAAAGCTCCTACACATGATTATAATGCTAAAGATAGCTTATGGGAGTTGTACAACTATACAACCTTTGCTATGAAAGAGTCTCACCCTTCTCAATGGATGGAGAGTCACATCAAAGCACATAAGTTCTTCAATGATTATACATATGATGCATTAGGACCATGGGAAGCTCAAGAAGCAACATTTAGTCAATTA
>Ga0255063_1000375_pt1 | contig 11347 bp, 8 predicted proteins | sample Colum_Cont_RepA__3_FD_188458 | JGI IMG/M metagenome (GOLD analysis project Ga0255063, IMG submission 188458) | Freshwater microbial communities from Columbia River, Oregon, United States - Colum_Cont_RepA_0h | ecosystem: Environmental > Aquatic > Freshwater > River | place: USA: Oregon... | reverse complement strand
ACGCCATGCTTCACTCCTTAAGCAACGAAACCCACAGCGTATTTACCGGGGTTTGTCTGCGCAGCGATGCGAAAATCCATACGTTCTGCGACCGCACCGATGTAACCTTTCATCCACTGAGCGATGAGCAAATTGCTTACTACGTGGACCATTACAAACCGTTCGACAAAGCCGGATCCTACGGTGTACAAGATTGGATGGGGTATGTGGGCGTGAAGGGAATCCAAGGGTGTTTTTACAACGTCATGGGATTCCCCGTGGCCAAATTTTATCGCGAACTCACCGCGTTCTGTCAGGGCTGAACCAAGCAGCCACCAACCACAATTATTTCACCATCAAGGGCAATGTGCCCATCATCAACGCGCGTTCCGCATTGATCAAACCACCCGTTCTACTCAAGGTTGGGAAAGCCACCTTGGTCTTCTTCGTACCGGGCAATACCACCTTTCCAGGAACCAACTCAACAGACGCTTCCATGATCATCTTGACGTCCTTCGCAGTCAATGAAGGGTTTCTGCTCCATACCAAAGCACATACACCTGCACATACGGGTGATGCCATACTTGTTCCATTGAAATACGCATATCCATTGTTGGGGATGGTACTGTAAATACTCTGACCGGGCGCAAACACATCCACATTGTTCTGACCGTAGTTACTGAAATCGGTGGCTAAATGCTTTTTCAAAGGCTGAGAAGCACCCACTTCAATCCAGTTGTTCGCCACCACATCGCCACCCAAAGAATCATTGGGATAGTTGGGCGTTACATCGTTGTCCTGTGAACTATTTCCCGCTGAGTGTACCAACAACACATTGTGATCCTGTGCATACAAAATGGCCTCATTCACAACGTCTTTGTCCCACTTGTAACCCTTACCAAAACTCATATTGATGATGTTGGCACCATTGTCAACCGCATAACGAATGCCGTTGGCAACGTCTTTGTCGCGCTCATCACCATCAGGCACCACACGAATGGCCATGATTTTCACATTGTCTGCCACACCATCCAAACCAATGCCATTGCCACGAGTCGCAGCGATGATACCCGATACATGGGAACCGTGCGATGCATCTGGTCCAGCCACATTGTTGTTGCCATAACCAAATTCACGAGAATCGTTGTAATTATCACCCACAATCTCCCGAGGGTTGTAGTCCAAATTGTATTGATACTTCACCTGGGCTTCCATTGATGCAATGGTCTGTTTTAAGTTCTCCAAAACCGGCCATACTCCATGATTTTTCTTAACCACTTTGGCAATCAAATTACGCAATTTAATTTCCGATGAATCTACATTCAATGCCATAAAATCACTACCAGTTGGATTGGGCTTGCCTGTCATCTCGATATATTTGAGCATAGAAGATTGAATATTAATGTAGAAATTATATTGTTCCTGTCCCGACACTATAGTATTCTCAATGTCCACCTTCATCGCCTGATATGAAGCATAATCTGGATTACTATTCACCTCTTCTGCAGTTACATTTTTAAACTGCTCCTTGTATTTCATGAACAAACGCACTTTTTCCAAATGATCATACTGCACCATTCTGCCATCTTTGCCACCAATGAAATTCCAACCCACAGTATCATCAACATATCCGTTGCGATCATCGTCGATATTGTTGAAAGGAATCTCTCCTTTATTGTGCCAAATCACATCCTTCAAATCGGGATGAGCGATGTCTACACCCCCATCTATCACCGCTACTACGATGGTCTTTGATGGCAACTTTGCCGCCTCACTGTCATATGCCTTGTCCAATGAGATACCCATGTTTTTCTTGGTGGGCGCTGCATGATACCAATGTTTGTCGGGCTGTTTCTGTCCGAAAGCCTGTGCTCCCAACGCCAAACCCAAAAAGAGTATAATCGTTTTTTTCATATTGCTGTTTCTATGTTGTTGTGTTACCGTACGCGTTTGCAAAATACCAAAATGCTCACTGCCTTAAAAGGAATATTCGTTGTATGACTATTAAAAACCCACTTACGCAGGAAATTCTTCAATGGCTTCCACTTGATCACATCCATCGGTGCCATAATGTATTCCACCTTTTCTATCTCAAACCCATGTTGTTCCAACAAGGAGCAAATGCGCTTTTTGGTATAAATCCGCGCATGCGCCCATCGCTCATGCAATGGCCTAGGCAACCAACTGAAAAATGGCACGCGATTCCATGGCAATAAAGGCAAATTGGCGCCGTGGGTCTCAAAAATCCACCACTTGTTGGGTACCGAAATCGCTGCAACACCCCCAATCTTCAAACTCTTAGCATAATTGGCAACCCCCGCCTCTGACGGCAAATGCTCTATCACTTCAAAACTAATCAATCTATCCGCCGCCGGTTCATATGGCCTCGCCATAATATCCCAAACACCAAATTCCGCGTTGTGAGCATCGTATTTCGCTTTCAACCCTTCAAATTCTTGTTGGTGTACCGCAGCGTACTCCAACCCCGTCACAGATTGAAAATGCTTGGCCATCGGCACGGCTGTATTGCCATTCCCACAGCCAATCTCTACCAGATCCAAAGTTTGAGAAATAAATCCCGAATATGCCTCCACCAAAGCGATACGACGTTCAACCAACAAGTCATCGGTATCCGCGGGTTTCCCCAAATAATGTTCGGCCTCAAACAATGCCTTGTCTACCCTGGATGTATTACTCATTTATCTTTAATCTTAAATCACGCGGTCAACAAACCCGCATTCTTTCGTTTACCCAACAAATTCAAATTAAATAGCAATCGTCGAAACAGTATCCAACCATGCGCAAATAAATTAGGAACGGCACCGTAATGTTTGGTTAACACATCATATCGCTCTTTCCAAGCCTTCTTTGTATGCTGATAACTACTCCCACCTGTTTCGAAATTGCTCAAAACCGATTCAATCCTCAGCGATTGTCCATTCATTGACTTTAATGCCGCTATTATCCAATCCACATCCGCTGCCAATCTGTATTGTTCGTCATATTTCCCTGCGATACTTCGCTTGACCAATATGCTTTGATGACAAACATTCATGCCGAATCGGAAGCTGTTTTTATTCAATTTTTTCGGAAATGGTTGGGGCTTGAGCTGAGATATTAAGCCAATAGACATGCCCTCTTGATCAATAAACATCGTGTCACCAAATACCACATCTGGCAAAAAACCTGCATGGTTTTTTTCAAATCCACGAACTGCAGCAACCACCACTTTCACAACACTATCATCGTGCAAGGCATCGCCCGCATTCACGAACCAAACATACTGGCCTTGGGCTTTTCCCAAACCTTTGTTCATGGCATCGTAAATACCTCCGTCTTTTTCAGAAACCAAGACATCAATATCAGCCGATATGCCTTTTAAAAATTCAGCAGACCCATCCGTACTTCCCCCATCTATGACGATCCATTCAAACGCCTTCCTTTCCGTTTGTGCCAAAATAGATTCCACTGTTCGTCTCAAACCCACCCCATGATTATAGTGAATGGTAATGATCGATATCAGGGGCTGATCTTGCAAAGCAGATTTACTTTTTATTTGAATTGACCTTACGATGAATGCTTGTTAGCCATGGATAGTGAACAGCTTTTCAGAATAATGACCTTTTCAGCATGGATAGAATGACGGGTTCTCAAAAGAGAATTAACCTTCCAGTTCGTCTTTCTTTAACATCAACTGCACAAGACTACCACCTACTAGCAACAAAATCAAAGCAGATGAGGCCCATTCAATGTTCACCATCATACTGCGATCCGCGGGTTGATACACCCAAGTTACGGCATGTTTTCCTGCAGGGATTTCCAAACCACGCAACACATAATTGACACGCAAGGCTTTGGCCTCTTTACCGTCAACAAATGCCTTCCATGCCCCGTTCTTCTCATTGTAGTAAATTTCACTAAACACCGCCAATCCCGCTTGGTTGTTATTGCTTTCATAGGCAATGCTGTCGTTGCTGTAGAACAATCGCGTCACAGCTGCCGTTGAATCTGTCGCAAAATTCCGGGCGCCCAAAGCAAACCCCGCTGTGGCTCCCGCCTTGTAATCTCCCCCCTCAATCACCGCATGTTTACGCAAATTCAAGGTGTTAATCATGTTCAAGGCCTCCTTCGCCGTGGCCGCTTCATCCACAGAATCTACAAACCAAGCATGTCCCAAAGCCGTCGTCCGTGGCACCACAATCTCTGATTTTCCATCCTGTGAAATACCCATAATGAAACCACAATTCAACATATCCAACGCATGGTTGTTCATGATATCGCCAGATCCGGTTGGACTTGAGGAACCAATGCAATACGACATTACATCCTGATACCTGCTCATTTTGGCTGGGTGATAACCACCTACGTTGCGGTGAAAAGCACCCGCACGGTTATCATTGAAAGCGCCATTGATACCACCGCGATAATCAAATACCCGCTTACCATCTTTGTTGTTGGCGATAATCTGATTATCAATCACAGAAGGCAGCACGGCCTCTTCGGTTTCTTTATCTTCCCAGTTATCGTCGGTTAGGTAGCGCTTGCTAATGCCAATCATGTCAAAACCCACCAACAAAATCATCACAGCACCAGCAACAAGGGTACTGGCTTGTTTTTTCAATGCCAAATAAACCAAGCCAATCAATGCCACAATGAATAAAATACTCCTAAAGATGTCATCCCAAACCAATCCGCTACGCAGATCTTTGATTTTGTTCACGGTTTCCATGCCACCTTGCTCAGCAATCCGTTTGTCGGTCTCAGGCGATGAGAAATCTGTTGACATGGTCAACAAAACAACTACACCAACCATTACTCCCGCCAAAATCAACGTGTTTTTGAAAACCTTGTTTTGCGCCACTTCACTCAATCCATCGCCTTGTACCAAAACAATAAAGCGATACAATCCCAAAATACCAATCATTGGAACAACCACTTGTGCTATCACCAATGCCATCATCGGCGTACGGAACTTGTTGTAGTAAGGCAGGCTATCGAACAAAAACTCATTGATAAAAAAGTGTCTTCCCCAACCCAAAATCACCGAAACCAAAAAAGTTACTAAGCCAAAAATAGCCCAATTGTAATTGAGTTGTGCATCAGAATCCAGCGGTTTGTCTTTCTTCCAAACGAACGCCAACATCAACCCAAACACAAATAAGAATACCAGAGAAGCACCCAAGTACACCGGACCGCTGGTGAACTGCAAATCACCGAAATACAATGGCAATCGCGTATCGCCAAAATCCGCATCGCTCACGAGCTCGTTGGAACTACCCCCTTTAAAACCGGGAACCAACAGCGTAAAAGTCTCATCAATTCCATAGCTCCAAGAGAAGGCATAATCCATATCCAAACCCTTTTTGCCCACTTGTGCGCCTTTCGCGCCAGTAGCCTCAGCCACCGCTGAACCCCCACGCATGGTTGCCTTGGCATAATCGTTGGTATCAGCCAATTTTCCCACACATGTCAAAACTGCCAAGCCCATCGCCACAATGGCAATGCCCGAAGACAGCAGCATATGTTTAAAATCCTTAGAACGAATGGCAGAAACCAACTCAACCAAAAAGTATAAGCCCACCATGATGCCCGCGTAATAGGCAATTTGATAGTGGAAATAGTTGACAACCATCCCGAAGAACAAGGCTGTTACGGCTGCTCCCAACAGATATCTTCGCTGGCTGAGTAGCGCCAAACCACCAATTACACCTGGCATGGCACCCATCGCCAAAACCTTCGTAATGTGTCCGGCTTCATAACTCGATATACTAAACGTCATGAAGGCATATCCAATTGCTCCTGCCGCGGCCAACCACCGGTCAACCTTCACCGATAGTAGCAATACAAACATGCTCAACATCGCCACAAACAGGAAATTGAACGGTGACTTAACCAGACCGAAAAGTTCAATTACTTTGTATTTCAACAACAAACTGCCCTGCTCGATACCCGTAATCAAACTGCCCGGCATACCAGAGAACAATCGGTCATTCCACTGTGGCAGAGTACCGGTGGTTTCTTTCACCTGCTCCGCGGCATAACGCATCAAGCGAACCTGCTGCATATCGCCTTGTTTCAGGACCATTCCTTCCGAGGGTGGTGCCAAATACCAAAGGGTGATAAACCAAAATCCAATCACAAATAGCAGAAATAACCCTGCTTGTTTCAAAAAATGTTTGTTCAAATTCATGAGTTTGTAGGGCGAATTTCAACAATTTCCTCGTAAACCCCGTTACGCCATGGTAAAAATTGCAAATCCACAAAAGAGTCCGAGTTTTTTTTTCGAAGATTGTGAGCGCCCAAATGAAGATTGTACCTTTGGAAAACCATGCAGCGAGATACCCAAGTTTTTGACCTTATTCAACTCGAACTAGAGCGACAACAACTCGGCATTGAACTCATTGCCAGTGAGAATTTTGTGAGTCGGCAAGTCCTGGAGGCAACAGGTTCTGTGCTTGCGAATAAATATGCGGAAGGACTTCCAGGCAAGCGTTATTATGGTGGTTGTGAGGTTGTAGACAAAGTGGAACAGCTAGCCATCGATCGATTGAAGGAGCTATTTGGATGTGCATGGGCAAATGTTCAACCCCATTCGGGCGCTCAGGCCAATGCAGCGGTGATGTTGGGTGTCCTAAAACCTGGAGATAAAATTCTTGGGTTTGACCTGAGCCACGGCGGACATTTAACCCATGGAAGCACAGTGAACTTCTCGGGTAAACTCTATACCCCAAGCTTTTACGGTGTATCCAAAGAAACCGGCCTCATTGATTGGGATACTGTTGCTGAAATCGCCAGAAAAGAACAACCAAAACTTCTTATTTGTGGTGCAAGTAGCTACAGCCGCGATTGGGATTACGCAAAACTCCGCCGCATTGCTGATGAGGTTGGTGCTTTGTTATTGGCCGATATTTCTCACCCTTCTGGCCTCATCGCCAAGGGCTTTCTCAATAACCCCATTCCCCACTGTCATATCGTTACTTCAACCACCCACAAAACCCTTCGCGGACCCCGTGGTGGCGTAATTATGATGGGTACAGACTTCCCCAATCCTTGGGGTTTAACTACACCCAAAGGGGATATTAAAATGATGAGTGCTATTCTCGATGGTGCCGTCTTCCCGGGTACCCAAGGCGGTCCATTAGAACACGTCATCGCCGCCAAAGCCGTTGCATTTGGAGAAGCACTCACTGATGAGTTCGCTGAATATTGCAAACATGTCATGAGCAATGCCCAAGCCCTCGCCAAAGCCATGGTAGAAAGAGGTTATTCAGTTATTTCCGGCGGTACAGAGAATCACATGATGCTCATTGATCTGCGGTCTAAGAGCGATATACTTACAGGCAAAATGGCCGAGGATACCTTGGTAAAGTGTCACATCACCATCAACAAAAACGCCGTGCCATTTGAGACCAGGAGCCCATTTGTTACCTCAGGTATCCGTCTTGGCACTCCGGCTATTACCTCGCGCGGACTCAAAGCAGACCAAATGCCATTAATCGCTGAATTGATTGATACTGCGCTCACACACTACGCCAATGATGCAGTTTTGGGAGAAGTCAAAATCCGGGTCATGGATTTAATGAAGGGATTCCCTTTGTACGCTTAAAGATTCATTGAATTGTGAAACTTCTCGAGCCATAATGGAATACCATTCAATCTCGTGAACCTTGTTGGAAGATTAGACAGAAGATTTTTTCTCGATAAATCGCGCTTTGAACTCATCATGGAAGAGATAAAAGCCGACAGCAATTACATAGGCGACACCAGCAATCATTAGTCCCAAAAATCCTTCAAGTTGAATCCCCAATTTAACCAATCCGAAGCAAAATATACCCCCGAGGATTGTCAAAAACACCCCATCTGCCTGCTTCCATTGCCAAATATAACCTCCTAAACGATGGGTTTTCAAAATGCAAGAGAAGGCAAAGACCCACTGGGTAAGCAGGCAACCCACGGCGGCGGCCAATGCGCCTGCCTTCGGAATCTCAATATAGTTGAACGCCACATTGATGATTACACAAACCATTGCGAGTTGGGCCAACCAGCGCATCTGACCCGCCGCCGTCACGTAAGTACCGAAAACGTGTACCAACGACATCGGAATAAAAGCGAGCATCAACACCTTGAAAATCATCGATACATTCAAAATTTCCGGGGAATACACCATAGACCGCAGGACCTCCACACCACCCGACTCAGTCACAGCGCCAAACTGCAGCTGTCCATGATACAGCCAATTCATCAAAAAATCGCCGTAAAACCATGCTGCACTTGCAACGCCCACTGATACCATGAAAACCAATCGAAAACCTAGTCCCATAATGGGATGATTGTCTTCTCCTGCCGATAATCGCTTGCTCAACAATGGCAGTAGTTGGGTGCTCAACAAGGTGCTAAAAATTAAGGCTGCATCCAATAAGCGATACCCTTTGGCATACACACCAATCTCGCGATATCCCGCCTGCGCAGCCCACTTCAACCCATCCACCCCGGGCAAATCAGACAGCGCCGCACCCGCATATCGCTGTATCATCTGCACATCGATCCGCGTAAACAAACTCATCGCCAAAGCCATCACCCCAAACCAAACCACTTCCTTACCCCAATCACCGAGCGATTTTTGGGTGCTATCATTCTGCGCGATTTCTGTTTCACGGGCCGACTTACCTCCCCAAAACACCAGCACCAGTCCCAATAGCAGCGCCATCGCATAGCCGAAAAATTGGGCCAACTGAAACATCAATACCCCGCCCTCACTGGCAAACATCGCCGGTGTGTATACCCGCAACATCCAAGAACATATCGCCAATGCCACCACCCGGTCTACCACACTCAGCCAACTGTCCGACACAAACCGTTGCTTGCCCTGCAACACAGATCGCAGCATCAAAACCACAGAGGCCAATACTTGGTTCAACAATGCGTACAACAAAAATTCTCCTTGAATCCCCGTTTGCACCTGAGCCACCGCGAGGACCAAAACCACATACACCATCCCCAATCCCAAACGCAATAAAAACATTCTTTTGGGGTGGGCCAACCGTCCGTGAGCTGCAATTTCCCGCGATACATAACTGTTTAACCCGGCATCCAATAGCACCGCGAATAAGAGTACCAAATTGAAATGCAACGTGTAAACACCGTACCACGAATCGCCCATCCGAAGCTGAATCTCGCGCTCAATCCATAAAATCCAAAGTGGTTTCACCAGCCAATTCAACAGCTGTAACCACAACAAATTTTTTACAAAAGCAGCACGCATCGCATCGCGAAGGTAAGAATTAAACAAACAGACCTCGCTATCTTTGCACCGTGCACGACCTCGAACCGCATTTCGCCTGGATCAACTTGTACTCCGCTGCTGCCGACGAGCGATCACCCTTTTTCAATCGGGAATACAACGAATTCTATTTCGATAAAACTGTTTACAACTATTATATCCACCCACAGTGGGACCATTTTGGGTCGAATACCCTATACATCAAAATCCTGTTTGCCGACTACCAAGAAGGATTTGCCATCATTGAAATGATGGGGGAATGGAACGATGCGCTCTATAACGACATCATGCAACTCAAGCGCGAGGTGTTGGAGATTTTGACACAGGAGGGCATCAACAAATTCATTTTGATCGGCGAAAATGTGCTCAATTTCCACGCATCAGACGATTCCTACTACGAAGAGTGGTTTCAGGATGTAGAAGACGGCTGGATCGCGATGCTCAACTTCCGCAGCCACGTAGTCGACGAATTCCGCCGCGAACGCATCGATTATTACCTCAATTTCGGGGGAGAACTTGATGAAGTGGCTTGGCGTACATTGGGACCCAGACCACTATTCGCACTGATCGATGGCGTGCTGAGCCGACGGTTAAACTAACTGCGCAAACAACCCGTTGATGTACAAACCGTCGACCAAGTATCTTTAACGATCAAATAATTCGCCATCCCTGTAATAGCTGTTTTTGGGCTCTAGCTTGTATGTCAAAATTCTCACAAAGTCAATCAATATCCAAATTGACAATAGTCCTATTATCCATTCAGCAAATAATAACCCTACAACACCAATGACACATTGAATCAAACCTATAGAAGTGTATCCCAAATAGAACCTGTGAATTCCAAGCACTCCCAATACAAAACACAAGACCAATGACAAGCCCCAACCCTTACCGTCGCGTGGATCACCTTTTGATGGGCTGTTTTTAACCGCTACTTGTTTAGACAATTTCGGTTTGATGATCGATGGTAATTTGGCGTTGGCAACCGTTGTTTTCAAAACACTTGAGCCCATCTTCGACGGTTCCATTTTTTGTGGTGCAACTCCTTTAGCGACATCGACATTCGCCGAACTTGCCACGAAATCGATGGGTTTGCTATTTTCTTGAGCGGATTCCGCGGTGATTTTCTCGCTGAAAGTTGCCGAAGATTGTAGTTTTACTCGCTTTGTTGCGGGTCTTTCGTTTTTGCCATCTGCAGATGAACCACCACCCCATGCAATATTAAATCCTCGGTTGTGATATCTTTTTGTAATCGTGGCATTCGAACCACATGAGGCAAGAAGGAGTGCCATTCCTGTGAATGCCAATCCCAATTTGTGAGTCATCAAATTTTTCATTTCTGCTGTGTTTAGAGAAACGAAAGTATGGAATACCATTTAAATTCCAAATTTGATGAGAAAGATGAAATGCACTTTCCGACCAAAACCCTTAATTTTGCAGTCATTTTATCAGAAAATCATGAGAGAAATTGCCTTCAGAGAAGCCTTGCGCGAAGCCATGCAAGAAGAAATGCGCCTAGATGAGCGTGTGTTTTTGTTGGGTGAAGAAGTGGCAGAATACAATGGTGCATACAAAGTAAGCCAAGGCATGTTGGCGGAATTTGGTGAAAAAAGAGTCATCGATACCCCCATCGCAGAATTGGGTTTTGCCGGTATCGCCGTGGGTGCAGCCATGAATGGTTTACGTCCAATTTGCGAATTCATGACCTTCAACTTTTCTCTGGTAGCCATCGACCAAGTCATCAACTCCGCCGCCAAGATCAACTCAATGAGCAACGGTCAGTATACCTGTCCGATCGTCTTCCGCGGTCCAACAGGTAGCGCCGGTCAGTTGGCTCAACAACACTCTCAAGCGTTTGAGAACTGGTACGCCAATACACCAGGCCTCAAAGTGGTGGTTCCTAGCAACCCCGCCGATGCCAAAGGCTTATTGAAAAGCGCCATCCGCGACAACAACCCCGTGGTTTTCATGGAAAGTGAGCAGATGTACGGCTTCAAAGGCATGGTTCCTTCCGAAGAATATTTGATCCCCATCGGCAAAGCCGATGTGGTTACCCCCGGCACCGATGTCACCATCGTAAGCTTTGGC
>Ga0255063_1000369_pt1 | contig 11446 bp, 10 predicted proteins | sample Colum_Cont_RepA__3_FD_188458 | JGI IMG/M metagenome (GOLD analysis project Ga0255063, IMG submission 188458) | Freshwater microbial communities from Columbia River, Oregon, United States - Colum_Cont_RepA_0h | ecosystem: Environmental > Aquatic > Freshwater > River | place: USA: Oregon... | reverse complement strand
GCAGGAAGCGATGAGCAGGCCGACGTTCATCCGCGCTTAGCGGAGGGACTGCTTCCAGCGGGCGATCTCGCGGGCGACGGCCTTGGGGCCGGGCATGCCCGTGTTCTCGCGCGCGGCGAAACCACGCTTGAGGCTGAAGACTTCGCGCCAGCCCTTCGTGAAGGCCTTGTCGGCGGTCAGCGCGGCTTCGTCGGAAACTTTATCGAGCGGCACTCCAGACTTCTCGGCGAGCGCGACGAGACGGCCGACCGCGTGGTGGGCGTGACGGAACGGCATGCCCTTGCGGACGAGCCAATCGGCGAGGTCGGTGGCGAGCAACGCGGGATCGGACGCGGCGGCGAGGCAGCGCGCCTTGTGGAACTTCGTGCCCGCGAGCGTGGCGTCGGCGACGGCGACGGACAGGATGAGCTGGTCGGCGGCGTCGAAGAGCGGCGGCTTATCATCCTGCAGGTCGCGGTTATACGTGAGCGGCAGGCCCTTGGTGAGCGAGAGCAGGTGCGTGAGCGAAGCCTGGAAGCGCGCGGCCTTGCCCCGGAGCAGCTCCATCGAATCGGGATTACGCTTCTGCGGCATCAGCGACGAACCCGTCGAGAACTCGTCGGGCATGCGCGCGAAGCCGAACTCGGCGGAGGACCAGAGGACCATGTCCTCGGCGAGACGGGAGAGGTGGACGCCGCAAAGGGCGGCGGCGAAGCAGAACTCCGTGGCCGGATCGCGGTCGGCGACGGCGTCCATGGAATTACGCGTGACCTGCGGCCGGCCCTTGGCGTCGACGAAGCCGAGCAGCTTCGCGGTGACTTCGCGGCGGATCGGCAAGGTCGTGCCGGCGATGGCGCCGGAGCCGAGCGGACACCAGTTGGCCGAAGCCTTGGCGGCGGCGAGACGCGTGCGGTCGCGGCCGAACATCTCGGCATAGGCGAGCAGGTGATGGGCGGCGGAGACCGGCTGGGCGCGCTGCAGGTGCGTGTAGCCCGGCAGGATCACGTCGGCGTTGGCCTCGGCGAGCTTCACCAAGGTCTTGAGCAGCGAGACGAGCGCCGCGTCGGCGGCGTCGCACTGGTCCTTGATCCAGAGCCGGACGTCGGTCGCGACCTGGTCGTTACGCGAGCGGGCCGTGTGCAGCTTGGCGGCGGCCGGGACGCGCTTCGTGAGCGCGCTCTCGATGTTCATGTGCACGTCTTCGAGGTCGCGGCTCCAGACGAACTTGCCGGCGGCGATCTCCCGGGCGATGGCGTCGAGGCCCCGCAGGATCGCGTCACGTTCCTTCTTCGTCAGGATGCCGGCCTGGGCCAGCATCGTGGCGTGGGCCTTCGAGCCGCGGATGTCCTGGGCCCAGAGACGATGGTCGAACGAGACGGACTCGCCGAAACGCAGCATCAGTTCGGCAGGACCGGCGCTGAACCGGCCGCCCCAGGTGGCCTGGGCTTTCTTCCGTGCGGACATGACGAACCAATGCCCGCGGGAGGGCGTGCAGGCAAGCAAGGACGCTCAGCGGCCGGCCGGAGCGGGCGCGGGCTGAGCGGCGGCCTTGGCGGGCGTGGCCATGCCACGGGCGCCGTCGACACGGATCACGATCTCGCCCGGCTCGGCGACGCCCATGCGTTCGCGGGCCTGGTCACGCACGAATTCCGGGTCACGTCCGAAGCGGTCGATATAACGGTCGGTCTGGGCGCGCGTGCGTTCGAGCGCCGCATAGGCCTGCTCCTTCTGACGTTCGCTGGCGCGCAGGCCTTCCAGGCGCGCGGCTTCGTCGCCATAGGTCGACCAAGTGAAGGCGAGGACGGTGCAGAAGAGGATGAACGAAGCCCAGAGAAAGAGCTTCTCGGTCTGAGGGTTGCGGGAAGAAGGCTCGCTATCCATGACGACCGCGGGAGTGAAAGCGGAAATACACTACGGGGCGAGGGGAAAATGGCCCGCTTACTTCACCGTCGTGGCGACCGCCGCCAGGGAGCCGCTGAACTCCATGAAGGCCCAGACGACGACGCCGGTGACGGAGACATACAGCCAGACCGGGAAGACCCAGCGCGTGAGCCGCTTGTGCTCCTCGAGGCGGCCGACCTTGGCCAACCAGACGGCGCGGAGCACGAAGGGCGTGACGACGATGGCCAGGATGACGTGCGGGATCAGGATGAAGAGGTAGAGTCCCTTGAGGCTGGCCCAGACCGAGGCGGGGTCGGCCGGGGCGTAAGTGACGTTGGTCCGGCCGAGGGCGACCCAGAGGTGGACCTTGGAGGCGAGGTAGACCGCCAGGAAGAGCGCCGAGGTCATGACCGCCCACTTCATGGCCTTACCGTGGCCTTCGCGGTCCCCGGCCTTGATCCGGAAGATGCCGACCAGCAGGAAGACGGTGGCCAGGCCGTTGAGGCCGGCGACGGCGCGGGAGAGGATTTCGGTGGTGGAGGCCATGCCCCAGCAGAAGGGGTTTTCAGGGAAATGCCAACCTTTCGCCTTAACCGAGGCTTAAGGCGTCCCATGCTATCATTAAGCAACCCCCATGAACCCTTCCCTCCTCACCTTGCTGGCGGCGACCGTCCTGGCGGCTGGTCCGGCGCTGAAAGAAGCCGATAGCGCCCCGCCCGCCCAGAACAAGGTCACGATCACTGTCCGCGGCGACAAGCGGATCATCGAGTCCAACGGCATCCCCGACCACCAGGTGGCCTCCTTCCCTAACCGGGGTAACCCCAACAGCATCTCCGAGCAGAAATACCGCCTCGAGGTCCCTGCCCGTCCGCAGCCGGCGACCGAGCAGCCCGGTCGCTTCCCCTATGCTTGGGGCGTCGCCTTGAACGGCGTGGTCTTCGACCCGGGTACCGCCGAAGTCTATAACGACGGCGACCGGAGCAACCCTTGGCGCTACGAGGCGCTCAAGAGCAATACCGAGATGGGCACCACCCCGCGGATCCCGACCGGTCTCGGCCTCGACCAGAACCACGGCCACGTCCAACCCAACGGCGCCTACCACTACCACGGGCTCCCCACCCTGCTCATCGCCCGCCTTTCCGGCGGCGAGCAGAAGATGACCCATGTCGGCTGGGCGGCCGACGGCTATCCGGTCTACGCGGTCTATGCGTTCGTTAATCCGGCCGATCCGAAGAGCGGAGTCAAAGCCATGAAGAGCAGCTATCGCCTGAAGACCGCCGCGCGCGGCGGCGACGGCAAGGATTCTCCCACCGGTAAGCCCGATGGCTCGTTCGCCCTGGATTACGAATACGTGCCGGGACACGGCGACCTCGATGAGTTCGGCGGGCGCACGGGCGTGACCCCGGAATTTCCCGAAGGCACTTACTATTACCTGCTGACCGAAGAGTTCCCCTTCATCCCGCGTAAGCTCAAGGGCACGCCGGATCCTTCCTTCAATAAGATGCGCATGGACGCCCACGCCAACCTCGGCGGCCAGAGCGGCCCCGGCGCCAAGGGCAAAGGGAAAGGCAAGAAGGGCCCTCCTCCTGGCGGCGAACCAAAATAAAGTTCGGGCCATTGAGCCGGCGGCGGGTGCGGAATTTTTCTCGCTAGGTTCCGGCGGCGCACCCCCGTCGTGAGGTGGTCCGTTTCGCGGATGGCACCAGAAGCGCACCATAATGAGACGCTGGGGGCGCTTTCCCGCAGCAACAGGGGGGTTCTAAACTCGTCAAAGCAGTTGCGAAAGCCCACCGCCCCATCTACCTACGGAATAGATGTCCACCCCTCCTGCCCAGCCGCCTGCGAACGGTTTTTTCCGTTCCTTGATCCGCTGGTTCGATGCGGACTATATCCCGGAAGGAATCGAGGCGCTGCAAAACACCCCGAAGAAGGTCGATTGGGCGCGCTCCATTCCCTTCATCATCCTCCATCTGGCCTGTTTCGGGGTCATCTGGGTCGGTGTCAGCCCGATCGCCGTGTGGACGGCCGTCGGCCTCTACTTCTTCCGGATGTTCGCCATCACGGGTTTCCTCCACCGCTACTTCTCCCACAAGACCTACTCCACGTCCCGCGCCTTCCAGTTCGTGATGGCCGTCTGGGCCGCTCTCGCCGTCCAACGGGGCGCCCTCTGGTGGGCCTGCACCCACCGTCACCACCACAAGCACTCGGACGAAGAGGAAGATAAGCACTCGCCAGTGGTCGACGGCTTCTGGTGGTCGCACATCGGCTGGATCACCGCGAAGAAGAACTTCCCGACCGACTATTCGAAGATCTCCGATCTGGCGAAATACCCCGAGTTGGTCTTCCTCAATCGTTTCGATATCCTCATCCCGCTCCTCGCCGCGGCCGCTACCTACGGCGCCGGCGCCTGGCTGGGCGCCCACGGCTACGACACCAACGGACCCCAATTGCTGGTCTGGGGCATCATCTCGACCGTCGTGCTCTTCCACGGCACCGGGTGCATCAACTCCCTCGCCCACGTCTTCGGGACCAAACGCTTCCACACCACGGGCGACGAATCCCGTAACTCGCTCATCCTGACGCTCATCACCCTCGGCGAAGGCTGGCATAACAACCACCACCGCTACCAGGCCACGACTAAGCAGGGCTTCTATTGGTGGGAATTCGATCCGACTTACTATGGCCTGAAGGTGATGTCCTGGATGGGCCTGATCTGGGGCCTCAAGGGAGTGCCCGCCTCGATCTACGAGGAGGCAGCCAAAGGAAAGACGGAAGCCTCCGCCCCCGGTGCGTGAACGGATCGCGATCGTCGGCTCCGGCGTAGGCGGTCTCGGCTGCCTCCGCTTCCTGCGCGCCCACCATGACGTCACGGTCTTCGACCGCGACCAACGCCCGGGCGGCCACGCTCACACCATCGATGTCTCCGAACCCGGCACGGGCCGCGCCCTGCCGATGGACACGGGCTTCATGGTCTTCAACGAGGTGACGTATCCGCACCTCTGCCGTCTGTTCAAGGAACTGGGCGTGCAGCCGAAGAAGACCTCGATGTCCTTCGCGGTCCGCCACGACCCGACCGGGCTGGAATGGTGCGGGAGTTCGCTCAACCACCTCTTCGCGCAGCGTCGCAACCTCTTCAGCTTCCGTTTCTGGAAACTGCTCCTGCAGATCAATAAGTTCAATAAGCTGGCGAAGTCCGAGTGGCGCTCCGCCGAGGCCGAGACGACCTCGCTCCGCGACTGGTGCGCCCAAAAAGGACTCGGTCAGGACTTCCTCGACCTCTACCTGATCCCGATGTCGGCCGCGGTCTGGTCCACGCCGGCGGAGAAGATGCTGGGCTTCCCGGCTGCGGCGCTGATGCGCTTCTTCCATAACCACGGCTTCCTCGGACTCGATACGCAGCACCAGTGGCTGACCCTCGAAGGCGGCTCCCGCACCTACGTCGAGGCATTGCTCAAGGCGCACCCCGCCGACTTCCGTTTCGGTCAGGGCGTGACCGGCGTCCGCCGCGACGGCGCGCAGGTCATCGTGACGACCGCCGCCGGTGAAGAACGTTTCGACCGCGTGATCATGGCCTCGCACGCCGACACCTCGCTCCGTCTGCTGACCGACGCCGACGCCGAGGAACGCCGCCTGCTCGGCGCCTTCGCCTACAATCAGAACGACGCCATCGTGCATACCGACATGGCGCCCCTGCCCCGCTCGCCGAAGGCGCGCTCGTCCTGGAACTACCGCACGTGGGCCAAGGACGGCGGCCTGGCGACGTCGACCCACTACTGGATGAACTCCCTGCAAGGGCTCACGGATAAGGGCGACTTCGTGGTGACGATCAATCATGCCGAGCAGGTCGATCCGGCGAAGGTGATCGTGACGATCCCGACGGAGCATCCGCTCTTCTCGCTCGAAGCCGTCGCCGCCCAGGCGGAGATCCCGGCGCTCAACGCCCGCCCCGGCGCGCGCGTGCATTTCGCCGGCGCTTGGCAGCGCTACGGTTTCCACGAAGACGGTTTCTGGTCCGCGCACCGCCTATGCTCGCAGCTCCTCGGCCGCGACGCCTGGGCCGCCTGATCAGAAGGCCAGCTTCTGCGCCTGCCGCTCGAAGCCTTCGGCCTGGAACAGCGGCTCCGGCTGCATCTTCACGAGGTCCGCGACATACCGGTCGGGCACGCGCTCGAGGCGCGTGTTGTAGAAGGTCGCGATGTTCGCGTGATAGGCGCGCGCGAGCGCGATCCGGTCCTCGGTCTCGACCAGGTTGCGGCTGAGCTCGGCGAAGACCGTCTGGCCCTTGAGGTCGGGATACTGCTCCGCGACCGCGAGGAGCGTCGGCGCGACGGCGGCGACACGGCCGCCGGCTGCCTGCGCGCGAAGAGCGGCGACGAGCGTCTGTACGGAGGCTTCGTGCGCACGGAAGCCTTGCACGCAGGCGACCAGCGGAGGAATCAGGTCGGCGCGGCGCTTAAGCTGTACGTCGATGAGCGAGGAGGCCTGCCGGACGCGGTTGCGCAGGCCGGTGATGCTGTTGAAGACCATCCAGACCCAGCCGGCGCCGGCGGCGAATGCGTAAAGGAGGATCCCGATGAGCAGACCGAACGCCGCGATATCCGGCCGGGCGCCGGCCATCAGGACCGCGCCGAAGCCTCCGGCGAGAGCGGCGCCGAAGAGGTTCCACACGATGTAGGACGTGGCCTTGCCGTCACTGATCTCCTGCGCCTTGCGCGGGGTGATGATGAACATGTCCGCCTTGTCCTCGTGCTTGATCTGGGCCGCGACGATGTCCGGCCGCTCGCTGGCGCGGCCGCGGACGAACAACGGCGTGCCGACGACGAGTCCGTATTCGGTGAAGCTGCGCTCGCCGGTCGAACCTTCGACGGCGTCGGACGGACCTTTGTCGTAATACAGCGGATCGCTTTCGTCGACGTCGCGGTCGAAGATCGTGAGCGTCTCGAGGTCGGCGCCCTCAGGATTGACCCACACGTAGCCGGTCTCGTCCTGGATGTAGAAACCGCCCGTCTCGCCGCCCGAGGCGACCGTGTCGCTGCCGGTATCGATCACCGTGCGGGTGCGCGTGCGGCCCTTGTCGTCGGTATAGGTCTCCTGCCGCGCGCGACGCCAATGTTCGCTGACCGACCAACTGTAGAGCACGCAGGGCTTCTCGGCCAGGTAACTGATGAAAGGATCGCGGCGGACGCACACCCCTTCGAGTTCGACCTCGCCGACGAAGACCCCGAGGGCCTTCGAGACCGGCGTGTCGTCGAGCAGGCGACGTTTCCGGCCGGCGTTCAACGCCAGCAACAGGCAACCCGCGGAACCCGCTAAGGTCAGTAATCCAGCGCCTGCGAGGTCTTGGGCCACGGAGGTCGTTATGCCCCTGACCTTCGGTTTAGCAAGGTTTCGAGACGGGGACGCTTGCGCCCATCCGGGTTGCATCCACCCTGCAGGCCGATGCCCCGACTGTACGACGCAGAAGTGATGCACGCCCGGCTCTGGCCGAAGCGGCATGACTTCACGCACGCGGCCTTCGCCTGCTCGATCGACGCCGCCGCGGTCGATGCCGTGAAAGGCGGGCGCCTGATGCTCGGCCGCGCTTGGTCCCCCTACCGCTTCCGTGACGGCGACTTCCTCCCGGCCGGCGAGGTCTTCCAGCCCGAAGGGGTCCCGCAGGTCTTCACCGGCGCCACCCTCGCCGAACGCTTCCGCGCCTTCGCCGCTGCCCATGGCGAACCGCTCCCGGCGCACGCCGTGATCCGATTGGTCGCGATGCCTCGCGCCTTCGGGAAGTCTTACAATCCCGCGGTGTTCATGATGGCCACCGTCGACGGCGTCCTGACCTGCGGGATCGCCGAGGTGCACAATACTTTCGGCGAACGCAAAGCCTGGTTCCTCGGGCGGGCCTGCCTCCGCCATGATTTCGACGGCGATGCCTATCTGCAGCTGCGCACGCCGAAGCGTTTCTACGTCTCTCCGTTCTCGGCCTTGGATACCGAGTTCGAATTCACACTCCGCCTACCCGACGGCCGTCTGGCGATCACGGTCGACCACTATGAGGACGGACGGAAGACGCTCATCAGCGCCTGGACCGGCCGGCAGATTCCGCTGACCGACGCGCGCCTGCTCTGGCTGACCGTCAAGTCGCCCCTGCTCATCCTGAAGGTCGTGGCGCTCATCCATCTGCACGCCGCCTGGCTGTGGTTGGTGAAAAAACTTCCTTTCCGTCGCAAGGGCGACGACATTCCCCTGCAGCGCAACCTGCGGCACCCCACCTCTGAACTGACCGGTCGACATGACTAACTCCTCTCCCGCCGCCGGCTCCCTCGCCCGCCGCCTCGTCCTCCCCGAGCTCGCGAAGCTCACCAAAGGACGCCTGGTCCTCCGCCTGCCCGAAGGCGCGGAGCTCGTGCTCGGCGACCCTCGCGCGACCGGCGGAGCCCGCATGGAGATCAGCGACGAGAACGCCTTCCGCCGTATCATGCTGGCCGCCGACATCGGCCTGACCGAAGGCTACATGGAGGGCGAGTGGGATTCCCCCGACCTCAACGCCCTCATCGGCTTCTTCATCGAGAACATCGACCAGACCCCGGGCATGTCCGGCTCGGCCCGCAAGGCCATCGGCGTCGGCCTCTTCCGTATCGCCGACCGCATCGGCCACCTCCTGCGTCCGAATGACAAGCAGATGGTGCGTCGCAACATCTCGGAGCACTACGACGTCTCCAACGACTTCTTCCGCCTCTTCCTCGACCCGTCGATGATGTATTCGTCGGCCCGCTGGGAAGGCACGGACTCCCTCGAACAGGCGCAGACCAACAAGAACGATTCCCTCTGCCGCTTCCTCCAGCTCAAGCCGACGGACCACGTCATCGAGATCGGCACCGGCTGGGGCGGCTGGGCCCTGCACGCCGTCAAGAAATACGGCTGCCGCGTCACCTCGCTCACCATCTCACAGGCCCAGCACGACCTCGCCGTCGAGCGCATCAAGGCCGCTGGCCTCTCGGACCGCATCACCGTCAAGCTCGAGGACTTCCGCGACCACCAGGGCACTTATGATAAGTGCGTCTCCATCGAGATGATGGAAGCCCTCGGCCATAAGTATCTCCCCGCTTTCTGCGCCTCGATCGGCCGTCTGCTCAAGCCCGACGGCATCGCCGCCTTCCAGTATATCACCTGCCCCGACAGCCGCTACGCGCAGTTCCGCGACGGCGTGGACTTCATCCAGAAGCACATCTTCCCTGGCTCGCTCCTGCTTTCGATCAACCGCGTCGGCGACCTCATGACCAAGGAGAGCGGCTTCCAGCTCGACCGCCTCGAAGAGTTCGGCCGCGACTACGCGCGCACGCTCGATGCGTGGTGCCAGGCCTTCGAAGCCAAGCTCGACCAGGTGCGCGCCATGGGCTTCGACGAACGCTTCATCCGCAAGTGGCGTCTCTATTTCCGCTACTGCCAGGCCGCCTTCGAGCACCGCAACATCGGCGTCGTGCAGGCCGTCTACGTCCGCCCGAATCGCAAAGGCTGAACGCGACGCAGAGCGTCGCGAGGTGACACGTGGGCAAGTTGACACGTGTACAAGGTGAGAGACATCGATCAAAGGGAAACCGGAGACCGGATGATTGGCTGGGGATATGATGCCCGCAGCATTCTTCCCGGTTTCCGGTCTCCTTTTGAGTTCGTCCGTCTGTCTCGAGGTAGGGGCAGCACCGAGTGCTGCCCTCGCTGTCTTGGGTAGGGTCGGGACCGCGTCACGACATAGCAGGCATCGATCGTTCGCCGCAGGGCGAACCGGTAGGGCTGACCACCCTTGGTCAGCCGCGGTTGAGCGAGGGCGCTCAACCTTACCCCCACCCCGTCCCGGCGTTTATGCCCAATATTATTCAAATAACGCCGTTTTATATTAATTATACGACCCGAAGGGACCACTAAATGACCAATCGTGTTGAATCTACGTAATCAATAGACACTTCTAAATACCTAATGAAACTGCTCAAAACCTCCCTGCTCCTCGCTGCCGCGGCTGCCACCACTCATCTCGATGCGGCGGTCTACAGCCTGCAGTGGTCGGGAACCTCTTTCGGGAACTCGGCAGTCGCGACAGGCACGATCGACTTGAACGTGAGCACGATGCCCAACCCGGTCAACACCGGTGGCAGCCTGCCTTCCTGGGTGAACAGCCTCAACGTGACCGTTTCAGGAGCCTCATCGGGCAACGGTTCATTCACTACCGCGGACTTCGGTAGTATCATTTTTAATTCGCAAGGCTTCACATTAAACCTCAACGCCGAGCTCGTAGGCCAAAACGGAGGTTTATTCACGGGCATGAGTGGTGACTTCAATATCTTCCGAGCCGCCGGAACACCGACCGCACCCAACGGCACCTCTCCAAACGTATTAAGAGCCGGCGGGGGTTTCTCGGGCGACCAAATGCGACTCATCAGCTTTAGCCTCGGCGGCCCCTCCGGCGTCACAGACTTCGCCGACTGGATGTCCTCGGTAAATAACCAGAGCCGCGTCTACGCCGCGGGTACGACGCTCGCCAGCCTGCCGCTCGAAGGAGCCCACCACCGTCCGATGATGTCCTTCGATCGCATGGGCAAGGACGCCCAGTTCTGGGCGACCGGCGACTTCGGCTCCAGCTCCCGCGTCCGCGACGTCAAGGTGACCTCCGGCGAAATGGGCGTGAACAAGGACATCGCTCCGAACACCCTCGCGGGCATCGCCATCGGCCGTGGCCAGCAGAACCAGGACCTCGACCTCGACGGCTCGAACAATGTCATCGGCAACTACGTGCTCGGCGAGATCGACTATCGTCCTTTCGGCGGCCAGTGGATCGTCTCCCTCCTCGGCATGGTCGGCTCGTGGGACGCCAAGATCAACCGAGGCTACAGCAATGGCGGTTCGACCGATTACTCCCTCGGCGAGACCGACATCACCAGCCGCTCGGCGCGCCTGCGCGTCGACGCTCCGGTGCTCTTCTCCGTCGGCGGCTTCGGCTTCTCGCCCTACGCCTCCTACGCCGTGACCCAGACCGTCGTCGAAGCCTACACCGAAGCCGGCGGCGCCCTGCCGGCCAGCTATGACCAGCAGGAGCATAACGCCACCGAAGCCCGCCTCGGCGTCATGGCCACCAAGGTCTTCGACGAGAAACTCAAGCTCATCGTCAGCCTCGAAGGCATCCACCGCTTCGACGGCGCCGGCCCGGCCCTCACCGGCCAGGACATCACCGGATCGGTTGGCTTCAGCCTCCCCGGCCAGGCCCCGCGTCCGGACTGCGTCCGCCTCGGCTTCGACGTCGATTATAAGCTCGCCGCCGACACCCTGCTCAACATCTCCGCGCACGCCTCGACCGTCGGTGAAGTCGCCGACGTCTCCGGCGCCGTCAGCATCCGCCGCGCGTTCTGAGCGCGAGGCGAAGCCTCGCGAGGGGACACGTGGGCAAGTTGACACGTGGACAAGGAGCAAGACAGGCCGCCCACCCGGGCGGCTTTTTTGTTTGAAGACATTAATCCCAAACTAGGGCAGCACGCGGTGCTGCCCCTACCTCGAGACAGCTAGGTCGTGACGCGGTCCCGACCCTACCCCCATTCCACAGTTTGCCTTCCTC
>Ga0255063_1000355_pt1 | contig 11634 bp, 10 predicted proteins | sample Colum_Cont_RepA__3_FD_188458 | JGI IMG/M metagenome (GOLD analysis project Ga0255063, IMG submission 188458) | Freshwater microbial communities from Columbia River, Oregon, United States - Colum_Cont_RepA_0h | ecosystem: Environmental > Aquatic > Freshwater > River | place: USA: Oregon... | reverse complement strand
ACTTTTGCCTCCACCTCCTCCACCACCAACCAAAAATACATGTAATTTTTCTTGAGGATCAAGACCACTTCCACCATTAGCTACAACAAAGTTTGCAGATTTTCTATAAACATGATATTTAGAAAACTTGTTATTTGTCCAAGCTGCCCAAAGTTCACCGTCTCCATATACATAGTCTCCTCCAGTAGCTATAACTGGAGTTTTAGTTGAAATACCAAAGCCTGATCCTGTGGTTTCGTAAGAAACTCCTCCTATTAAACCGGAAAATCCAAATCGATAAAAATACGTTGTTCCTGTTGTTAAATTTGAGTCAGTAAAATTGTATCCAATTGAGGCTCCTAAATTTATTCCACTGTAGTAAGAATAATTGTTGCCTCCATCAGTTGATCGATAAACTTTTAATGCAGTGTGTTGACTTGTTCCTGCGCCACCTGACGGATAAACTCCAAGAGTTACTCTATTAAAACCTGATCTTGTAACATATGTTTGACCTAAAGTGCCACTTACAATATGAGGCTGAAATGGTAGAATTGAATCTGCCCCAGATAGTTTACTAGTAGATAATTTTTGAAATGAATTATATGGCATATCATATTATGATATTTCTGCGCCAAATGCAATAAAACCAACATCAGTTGTACTACCAGAAACTTTAATACAATTTCCGCTTGCCAACGAAATGCCTAAAGTCATAATAATAGAATCATTAGCTGGTACAGTTGTACCAGAAGCAATGCAGTATTGATTTGCTACGGCAGTTGCGCTAGTAGGAACAACGTGAACTGCAAAAGTTCTAGATGATGTGCTTGAATTTGAAACAATAATTGAAGATACAACAGCGCCACCTGATGTTGCATTTGTATAAAGAGCAGTACCGCCTGTTGTTGTTGAAGCTGTTCCCAAAACTTTATATGTTAAAGCCATAAGTTTATCCTATTTTAAGATTTGTTGTAAGTTTTTCTATTACGATCCCATGAACAAGAATGGGTGAAGGTTAGCTATATCGCCACCATCAACTTTGAGATTCTTTGCGCTTATAGAAACTGTTGTTCCATCGTCAGTTACAGTAGAATTAGCAAGGTTTGATGCAGGAGAACCAAATTTAGATAAGGTGTTTGTGGTAGCTGGGCTGAAACTGATGCTCAATCCACTTGTTCCATTTACTGCAATTGTGCTTGTTCCACTTGTGCCGCCAGCGCCGCTTGTGCCGTTTGTACCGCCAGCACCGCTTGTTCCGCTTGCTCCAGTTGTTCCGCTAGAAGCGCCATTTGCGCCACTAGTACCATTTGAACCGCTTGCGCCGCTTGTACGGCTTGTGCCTGATGTTCCACTTGTTGCGCCGCTTGTGCCGCTAGAGCCATTAGAGCCGCTTAAGCCGCTTGTGCCGCTCGCGCCACTTGTACCGTTTGTAGTGCCACTTGCGCCGCTTGTGCCGCTTGTACCATTGCGGCCACTTGTGCCATCAGCGCCGCTTGTGCCGTTTGTGGTGCCGCTTACACCAGATGTGCCGCTTGTGCCATTACGGCCACTTGTGCCGTTTGCACCGCTAGTGCCACTAGAAGCTGCATTAACGCCGCTTGTTCCACTAGCGCCATTTATACCAGACGTACCATTTGCACCGCTTGTGCCACTTGTAACGCCTGTGCTTACACCAGATGTGCCACTTGTGCCGTTACGACCGCTTGTGCCGTCTGCACCATTTACGCCACTTGTTGTTCCGCTTGCGCCGCTTGTGCCGCTTGTGCCATTGCGACCGCTTGTTCCGTTAGAGCCGCTTGTACCGCTTGTGACACCCGTACTTACGCCACTTGTGCCGCTTACAGAGCCATTAACACCAGAAGTTCCATTAGAGCCGCTTGTTCCACTTGTGACGCCCGTACTAACACCAGCTGTACCGCTTGTACCGTTACGACCGCTTGTACCATCAGATCCGCTTGTTCCACTTGTAACTCCTGTACTTACTCCGCTTGTGCCACTAGTAGAACCATTGCGACCGCTTGTACCATCTGTGCCACTTGAGCCGCTAGTACGACTTGTGCCTGATGTTCCACTTGTTGCGCCGCTTGTGCCGCTAGAACCATTAGAACCGCTATCGCCGCTTGTACGGCTTGTTCCGCTTGTGCCGCTGGATGCACCGCTTGTACCAGCAGTTCCATTTGAACCGCTTGCACCGCTTGTTCCACTAACACCACTTGTGCCGCTCGCGCCAGTTGTGCCACTTGTAACGCCAGCGCTTGAGCCGCTTGTACCACTTGTACCATTACGACCACTTGTGCCATCAGCGCCGTTTACGCCACTCGTTGTTCCACTTGCGCCGCTTGTGCCGCTTGTACCATTGCGGCCACTTGTACCATCAGATCCACTTGTGCCGCTTGTGATGCCTGTACTTACACCGCTTGTACCACTAGTAGAACCATTACGACCGCTTGAACCATCTGTGCCACTTGAGCCGCTAGTACGACTTGTACCTGATGTTCCACTTGTTGCGCCGCTTGTACCGCTAGAACCATTAGAACCGCTATCGCCGCTTGTACGGCTTGTTCCGCTTGTGCCGCTGGATGCACCGCTTGTACCGCTTGTACCATTAATACCGCTTACGCCGCTAGTTCCACTTGTACCACTTGTACCACTTGTACCACTCGCGCCTAAGCTTAAACCACTTGTGCCACCGCCAGCGCCACTTGTGCCACTTGTTCCAGTTGTTCCACTTACACCGCTTGTGCCACTTACACCAGTTGTACCGCTAGATGCGCCGCTAGTTCCACTTGTGCCATTAACGCCACTTACACCGCTTGTGCCACTTACACCAGTTGTACCGCTAGATGCACCGCTAGTTCCACTTGTGCCATTAACGCCACTTATACCACTAGTTCCACTTGTACCAGTTGTACCGCTAGAATTTCCACTTGTACCAGCAGTTCCATTTGAACCGCTTGCGCCACTTGTTCCACTCACACCACTTGTGCCGCTCGCACCAGTTGTACCGCTAGATGCGCCGCTTGTACCACTAGATCCATTTGAACCACTTGCACCACTTGTACGACTTGTACCGCTTGTACCATCAGTGGCTCCATTAACTCCGCTAGTACCATTTGTGCCGCTTGTTCCACTGGTGCGGCTTGTACCTGATGTGCCGTCAGAAATGCCACTTGTTCCGCTAACACCATTTGTACCACTTGAACCACTAGTGCGGCTTATGCCTGATGTACCGCTTGTTGCGCCGCTTGTACCAGCAGTTCCGTTAGAGCCGCTTGCCCCGCTTGTACCGCTCACACCGCTTGTGCCGCTCACACCAGTTGTTCCGCTAGATGCGCCGCTTGTGCCGCTAGTTCCATTTGAACCGCTTGCACCACTTGTACCGCTTGTTCCAGTTGTACCACTAATTGCGTTTGTACCGCTTGTACCATTAGAGCCGCTTGCGCCACTTGTGCCACTTGTTCCAGTTGTACCGCTGATGCCATTTGTGCCGCTTGTACCATTAGAGCCACTTGCACCGCTTGTGCCACTTAAACCGCTAGTACCGCTCGCACCAGTTGTTCCGCTAGATGCTCCGCTTGTACCGCTAGTGCCATTAGCGCCGCTTACACCGCTAGTGCCACTTGTGCCGGTTGTACCGCTAGAATTTCCACTTGTACCGCTTGTGCCATTAGAACCACTAGCGCCACTTGTTCCACTAGTTCCACCAGTACCACTAGTACCACTAACTGCATTAGTGCCATTTGTACCATTAGAACCACTTCCTCCACTTGTGCCACTTGTTCCAGTTGTGCCGCTTACGCCACTTGTGCCGCTCGCACCAGTTGTGCCGCTAGATGCGCCGCTTGTGCCGCTAGTTCCATTTGAACCGCTTGCACCACTTGTACCGCTTGTTCCAGTTGTTCCGCTAGAATTTCCACTTGTGCCAGAAGTTCCATTTGAACCGCTTGCGCCACTTGTTCCACTTGTACCAACTGTACCAGCTGTTCCACTAATTGCACTTGTACCGCTTGTACCATTAGAGCCGCTTGCGCCACTTGTGCCACTTGTTCCGGTTGTACCACTAATTGCATTTGTACCGCTTGTACCATTAGAACCACTAGCGCCACTTGTACCGCTTGTTCCGGTTGTGCCACTAGAAGCTCCACTAGTACCGCTTGTTCCATTAGAGCCACTTATTCCACTTGTGGAACTAGCTCCGCTTGTACCGCTTGCGCCTCCAGTTCCGCTTGTTCCATTGGAGCCACTTATTCCACTAGTACCACTTGCACCAGTTGTTCCGCTAGAATTGCCACTTGTACCACTTGTACCATTAATTCCACTTATACCACTAGTTCCACTTGTGCCAGTTGTACCAGCTGTTCCACCTGTACCATTAGAGCCACTTACACCACTAGTACCACTTGTTCCAGTTGTACCGCTAATTCCATTTGTACCACTTGTACCATTAGAACCACTTGCGCCGCTTGTACCACTTGTTCCTGTTGTGCCACTAATTGCATTTGTACCGCTTGTGCCATTAGAGCCGCTTGCACCACTTGTACCGCTTGTACCGCTTGTGCCATTTATACCGCTTACAGCACTTGTTCCACTTGTACCGTTAGAGCCGCTTGTGCCACTTGTACCGCTTGTACCACTTATACCGCTAACTGCATTTGTACCACTTGTGCCATTAGAGCCACTTGTACCGCTTGTACCATTCGTCCCACTCGTTCCAGAAGTTCCATTTGTCCCAGAAGACCCGCTTAATCCAGAAGTACCACTTGTTCCACTAATTCCAGAAGTACCATTCAAACCGCTTAAAGCAACGATATTCCAAGTGGTTCCATCGCTAGCTAAAGTAACAGAAGTATATTGTGGTAAATAATAATTATTTAATCCATCAATCTGACCAAGAGAAGTTCCATCAATTATAACTTGTCCACTGCCTTTGTTTTTAATTACAAATTGTCTACCAGCATTAGAAGAAGCAGCGATAAGAGTAACTGTTGACGAAGATGAAGAATTTATAACAACAACATCATCGTCAGTTGTAATTTGATAATTTGTTGTTTCTATTGAAACGTTTCTTACGATAGCTTCTGCGGATAATGTTGCCCCAACATTAAAAGAACCAGAAACGTAATGCTGACCAGTTCCGTTTAATTCAAGAAGGTCAGTATTGTGCCAAACTCCAGATCCAGTATGATAAGCGAGAATTGAATTATCAGTTGGTGCAATTATCTTAACGTCATGAAGCTCTTCTAGCTCATAACCGTTTTGAACTCTTACATAGAGTTGGCCATTTCCATTGTTAGCTTTTTCAACAACACCAATGAACACCATATGATATGGCGCTTGCGGTTTTGTTACAGTTAGTGAACCAGGTGTTGTTCCTAGCCAAAGAATATCGCCATCATTATAAGCTGCAAGACTTAATCCGTCTACAACGCCAACGCTTTTTACATAACCAAGTTGTCCAGCAGCGATATTTTCAATTACAACACCAAGAGTTTTTGACGAAGTTGCGTCAGAAAGATTTGAAGCTAATTTTACTGTGGCCTTATCGCCTTGCGCACCAAACAAGTAAACAACTTCGCCTTTAGAAATTACTCCCGTTTCAGCATTTCTGACATAAGCTACTAAATCTTGCCCTAAATTAGTTGTGGCTCCCCCAAGTAAACCTAATTCTAAAGAAGCTTGATCATCATTCCATAAAAGCTGGGCGGGATTAGAAACAAGCCCTAATCCAGTATTAAAAGTTATTGAATTAAAAACTCCACTGTTTCCCGTAACAATTCCAGTAAAAGCGCCAGTAATATTATTAGCGTTTAAATAATACGAGCCATCAAAACCGTCTAATTTATCAGAATCGGCTGCTTTGCCAGTTGTACTTAAGTACAAGCCACTTAAATTAAGATCATTTATAACCCCAGTAGCATCAACTACTTGGAAGTTAATCTGAGAAGTGCCTGTGCCTAAATAGTACTTGCCCATATTCCTTTTATGTTAATTTTAATTTGCTAAATATTAAGAAACAACTGAGCTTATTACACTCGCTGTCCACTTAATATTCGCTGCATTTTCTCCTTTAACCTGCAATTTTAACGAATCATTGGTGTTGTCTCCATCAACAAAAACTTCCCAAACACCATTTGAATCGTCGCCTAATTTTATAACGTGAGCCGCGCCAACTAAAGCAGTGTTTCCTGCTTTATTAGCGACGAGACAGTTATAAGACCAAGAAGCCGCTTTCGCATTAGCTGAATCAAAAGCTGTAATATTTCCTTTAAATGCAACAGCACTGTTGCTGGCCAAAGTTATTCTACCATTTGTTCCGTTTAAGAACATCTCGGTTGTTGTAGAATTTGAAGTATTGCAATAGACCACAAAATGATCAGACTTTGCTTGAGCGGCTCCAGAAACCGTAATTCCACCAACTACAATATCATTTGATGTTGACGCTCCATTTGTCGTGGTCGCATCCAAAGTTAATTCCGATGTAACTGGTATGTTATAATAAGTTGAACCATCGTTGGTGAATGTCCAACGATCTGTCCCCTCATTCCAAATCAATAATGTGTTGGTTTGAGTTCCACGCTCAACTTCAATACCTGCGTTTTCACTTGGAGCAGATCCAGTAAAATCTCCATTGAGGAGAACAATGCTATCTCCGACAGAAACAATGTTGCTTTCAATTGTTGTTGTTGTACCTTGAACTGTAAGATTACCTGTAATTACCAATCCACCATCAAGTCTTAAAACATTTGCGTCTGATTTATAGAGAGAAACTTTTCCAGTATCATTTGGACCAAACACAAGACCATCAGAACCAGTAACTGCATTTACTAAAACAACCGGACCAGCATTTATAGTAACTGTATCAGAAGAATCACTACCTAAAGTAACATCACCACTTACAATAAGATCTTTTCCGATTATGATTCCATTTGTTGTTCCGCTTCCGCTATTTGTTACGCTTTGTAGATCTCTCTCAAGAGCTTGATTAATGAGAGGTCTCAGCATTCCAGAGAGATTGTGAACAGCAGCTTCACTAGGAGCAGTAGTTGTTACTCCGCTTTGAATTTGATCGCGAACAATAACAGCTGTTGTACCAGTTGCACTTAAAACGTGGCCAAAAGTATCATAGGTAAAACTAATTCCAGTAATTGCAGATCCAGCAGCAGCATTAACGGAAAGATCAGCTACGCTAGAAGTATCTGTATGAGATAAAACAATCGCATCACTTGAAACAGAAAGATCTAATCCTTCTCCACCAGAAATTGTGACGCTATCTACGAAAGAAAGTCCACTAACTCTGCCTGTTAAATTGATAGCTGCAATATCAGTCCCAGTTGATAAAGCTGACAACTGATAAAGGCCACCGGCATTTGTATACAAATACCCTGATAATCCAGTACCAAAATCAAAAACGGCTTTATTGCTTGGAGTAGTACCTGTTGTATTACCAGTTACGCTCTGTTCTATAAAGTGCTGCTTTACGTCAGCTGCTACTGTTGAAGCGTCACCAGTTCTGAAATCGATCTGGTTACCGTTGGTTACTCCTGTATAATATATTGCCATTTTTAAATTCTCCCGTTATAATAATTTACACGATTTTCTATTTTACCTCTACTAAATTTAGATAGCCAACCCAATGAATTGTTGTTGCGGCTTTTCCTACGACATCTACCTGTAGATATCCATATGAAGTGTTTGCTGAAACTGAAACGCCTCCAGTGCCTATTTCGTCTACAATATTTAAAACAGTGCATTTACCAACGATTTGCGTAAAACCTGCACTAGCGCCTTTTTTAATTGCACCATCAATATTAAATATTGCTGTATTATTTGAAGTATCTTTTGCTATCACCCTTAACTTAAAGTACCAAGAAGTATTGTCTGGTAATGAAAGTTTTTTTGATGTATTTGTAAACTGCAATTCGTATGTTGAAGCATCTGTAGTTTCTCTTTTTAAGATATACTCTGAAAATTGAGCGTCACCATTCGTTGAAAAATTTCCATCAGAAATTACTCTTAATCCAGTTAAATAATTATTGTATCCAGTTCCTTGTAAAACTGTTCCACTTACATGTACATTTTTTTCGAAATAAACATCGTTACTCGGATCAAAATTATTTTCAATAAGTCCACTAATATTAGCATACTGTCCACTTGTTAAGTGATAATATTGTCCACTTGCTCCACCTTGTAAGTCAATAGAAGAATTATGAAGCAGGAAATCAGTTTCTACTACTTCTATAACTCCTGTTTGACTGCTAACTTCTACCACTACAATTTCAGACATGGTGTTATAGAGTTGTAATGTTTTCTTCTACTGAGACAGTACCCTTTAAAATTTTTTGTATAACTCCATTTGAATACTGCGCAAAAACGTCATACTTCAACGTACCAACGTGCAAATTAGCAGTTTGATTCGCCGTTAAAGAAAGTTTGATAATTCCAGAGGCTGGGGTAATTTTAGTTACCGTAAATGAAACAATAGCAGGGAAGTAATAATCTTGTTTTATCTCAGCGTCTATAGTCGCATTGGTAACATCAATAGCTGTTCCATTGCCGTCTTTTAACGCCAAACTAACATCAAAAGTGGCGTTCCTTTCTATAGAAATATTATAAGTTGCTGCGGACATAGTTGCGCCTTTTCCCTTTTAAATTTACACAAAACTATGCCTTAAAGATAAAGTAAAAAAATAATTATTATCTATTTCTTATGCGCCTGTTCCAGTAAGAGTTAAAACATCACTAACCATTGTTTTAGCTACAACTTGAGTTGGAGCAGCTTTATAAAAATTATATGCATAAACTAATTTATTCATCTCTTCTAAATGATCTTTAGATAAAGCTCTAAATTGTTTGCTAACTTCGTTGCTATTTATAAATGTGACAGAAGAATCTTCGTCTGAAACTGAAACGATATTTCCTGATGGAGATGTGCTTCCAATTGTTTTTATCGCATTTCTAGACTTCTTTTTATAAAAATGAGAAAGATAGAGATGCTTAAAAATATCAATTTCTTCTGTACTTAAATCAATTCCAGTGCCGCTATGAGAAGTATAAATTAAATTATTTAATTCTCCTATATTGGCCTGTAGCCAACCAGATATGACGCTTATATTAGTTTGAGACGTATCCGCATCAAACTCATAAAAGAATATACCACTAGCTATTTGTCCGATGTTAGCCATTTAAAACTTTCATCATTTTTTCTTTTTGTTCTTTTGTGAACAGTTCTTTAGTCTGCGGTTGGGGAGAAAAGTAACCTCTAGATTGTACGTTCTGAGTATCAAATTGACGCAAAAGACGGGTTTTGATAGCCGCCATGCTACCTGATGTATCTACTTTAAGTTTACGGGCAAAATCTTGAAGTTGTAACTGGGTCATAGCGTCGAGATTTTCTTCAAAAATTTTACGATTAGCTGTGCCAAAAACATTAACTTCTTTAATACCTAAGATAATTTCTAATTCTTTGACTTTTGATCGATATTCTGGCGAATTTTTATCATTGATAGTATTAAGCTCTTCTAATAAGCTCGCTTTGCCAACTTCAGTAGATTGTCCAGTTGAGATTTCCATAGTAAATACTATCGTAACATTTACACTTTTCTATTTTATAAATGAAATAAAAAACCCGCCTCTTTCGAGGCGGGTTCTTTAGAAGGTTTTAACCTTAGACGATCTTGCCTACGAGGGCGCGAACGTCGAGAACTACACGGCCTTCCTCAAGGGAGCCGAAGTAACCGATCTTGTTCTGACGGATGCTGTATTGATCATCAGCAACCAGATTGAACTCAGAGTTCGAATCTGGATCTGTTGCTACGACGCGGAGCAGTGAGTCACGGCTGCGGTCGATACCAACAAGAATTTCTGTTGTAGAACCGTTGAACTGAGCGGAGCCACTTCCAGCAGCTGTTGTATAGTTTGTTGACGCAGCAGCTGTGTCGAAGATGGTGTTGAACTTCTGACCAATACCGAGTTCATTGAACTCAAGGATATTAACACCGTAGAAGCTGGGGATACCAGCGCTATTGTAGATAGCTGTGCGCATTTCATCAGTAGCGGCGATACCGTTCTCGCTTCCGTTACCGGCGGTGCCAGCTACGGAGGGAGAGCCTTTGGTATTAATTGGGTTATAAGCCATAGCACGAATCTGCTCGGTGACCTCTGGGGAAACCAGAAGGTCAGTCAGGCCAGCGCGTGAACCAGAGGCAGGTGTTCCCTTGGCCCATGATGTGTTGATGCGCTTTGCCAGAGTGAGGAGTTCGTTAAGGTCAGCGAGAAGGAAACGGCCAGCAACGTTAGCGCGCTGAACGTGTTTCTTGCTGTTTGTCTCTGCGTTAGCGAGAGCAGTCATGGCCAATGTGGCAGAAGTACGCTCCTGCTTGAGCAGGATTTCCTGTGCCATACGGGTGAATGTCTTAGCTACAACGTCCATGCGATGCTTTGCAGCATAACGACGGTCGAAGGAGAGGGCGCTGTCCAGTGTGTAGGTGGTCAGCTTCATCTCGGAGACTGTGGGGAGAACCTGATTGGTGGGAAGACCACCAGCTACGGACTGTGAGTATACAGTGATGTAGTCCTCGTCAGTTACGTCGTAGTACAGGTCGAGAGGAATGCTGGGATTATCATCAGCGTTGTATGAGAGGCTGGTGAACAAATTGCTCAGTGTAGGAGCATTGTTAATAACCTCTGCAAGAACGGGTCCGATGAACTCAGCGAGTGCGACTTGAGCATCATAAGCAACAGTGCGATTGCGACTAGCCATTGCTTTGATAAGCTCAATCTGTTCTGGGGTGCGCTTTAATGTGATTTTCATTTAAGTAGTTTCCTTTCTTATTACATGCGCAGACCGATTACTGCGAAGTTACCTGCATAAGCGTCAGTAACGCTTGTGAGCGAGGTGCGTGAACCTGTGCCGAGAACGATGCCGAGTTTACCGTCATCAGTGTGGGCGCAGCCAGTGATCTTGCCGCCGTTTTCGGAAAGCTTGAAGCCCGAACCGACAGTAAGAGTTCCGTCAATCGCATTAGCAGAGAGGGTGAAGATACCGCGAGTAGCGACTGGAACGGCTTGGCCGGGCAGTACGCACATAAGCTCTTCAGCCTTCTGGCGATAATAGAGAAGTTTTTCACCGTTCTCGTCAAACTTTGCAGTTTGACGGAGTGTGAGTCCAAGGCAGTTAGTCAAGTCGCCAGAGGCGGCTGGAGTAACTTTAAGATTTACCTTGGGGTATTGATTAACACCGACATGAGGGAAGTCGGTCTTGCCGAGATAAGAGTCGGAAGCGTATGAAACAGGGTCAAGGTCAAAGTTGCCAGCGGAAACTTTAACGAAGACTCCTGCGTCACCAGTTCCAACGCCGGTTACGTTTTCGTTGACAGCTGCGTCAACGAGAGCGTACATATTTACCACATCATTGTCGTCGTATTGACGGAATGGTAGGAGACGATTTGCCATATTAGTTGTCCTTTAATTGTTTGTTACAGTTAATTTTTATTATTTAGAATAGCTTACGCTAATATTTTCGCGAGAGAAAGCTTTTGCGAACTTCTCACGGAAAGACTGCTCGACAGCGATTTTGCTATCGGGGGCCTTATTGGTGGCTGTAGCATTATCTAATGCGGCAGCGACATCAGCCTTTTTCTCTTCCTCTACCTTTAC
>Ga0255063_1000347_pt1 | contig 11718 bp, 15 predicted proteins | sample Colum_Cont_RepA__3_FD_188458 | JGI IMG/M metagenome (GOLD analysis project Ga0255063, IMG submission 188458) | Freshwater microbial communities from Columbia River, Oregon, United States - Colum_Cont_RepA_0h | ecosystem: Environmental > Aquatic > Freshwater > River | place: USA: Oregon... | reverse complement strand
TACCAGTATATAACATCTGGATATCAAAGTAAAAATCTTCTTTATCATCTTTAGTTAAATCAGGATGGTTTTTAATCCTGTGCATTATTTCATCCTCGGTTATCCATTTTTCCATTTGCAAATTTAATTAAATTAATTGAACTACAAAATAATTTTAAAAAAAAGTTAAAAATATTTGGGAATATAAAAAATAACACTATTTTTGTTATCCAATAATCAAAACAAATTTATGGAAATCAAAACTGAATTAAGATTACACGAAAGAATCAAAGAGTCTTTAGATGGGCGTACACAAAGGTGGTTATCACTTAATGCCAAGATACCAGAATCGGAATTATCACGAAAGATGCAAGGTAAATTATTATTTACCGATGCAGAAATAACTCGTATTAACGAGGCGTTGAAAACCGATTTTATTAACGATTAAGATTAAAAAATGCCGAAAGATACATATTATTTTTCTCATGACTACAATTGTAGGAATGATGAAAAGATAAAAAGATTGCTTAGGAAACATGGTATGTCTGGATATGGAATATTCTGGTCAATTGTTGAAGATTTATATAATAATTCAAATCAATTAATGCTTGATTATGAAGGTATTGCATATGATTTGCGTTCAGAAATTGAGATAATAAAATCTATAATAAATGATTTTGATTTATTTATGATTGATGACAATATGTTTGGAAGCAAGTCTATAGAAAATAGAATACAAGAAAGAAGTGAAAAAAGCACTAAAGCAAGGTCAAGCGCTTTGTCTAAATGGGGTAATAATACAAATCAAGCAAAAAGAAGTGAAAGATTAACTGAGGCAAGAAAAAAAGGGAAACATACAAAAGATGAGTGGGAGGAAATAAGATTGTTTTTTGGAGAATGTGTTAAATGTGGTAATAAAGAAGATATAGTTAAAGACCATATTATTCCTATTTATCAAGGTGGAAGTGATGGCTTAGATAATTTACAACCATTGTGTAGGAAGTGTAATGCATCAAAAGGAGCAGATACAACTGATTATAGACCAATATATTGTGAAAATAATGACTGCGAAATGCCTACGACAAATTATAAAACGTCTGCTATAAAAGAAATAAAGGAAATAAAAGGAAAGGAAATAAATAATACAGTGCCGCCTCTTCAAGATTTTTTAGAATATTGCAAGAAAAACCTTGAGCAAAATAAATTTGTGTACAGCGAGTATGAATATTCTTTAAAATCAAAATATGATACTTGGGTGGCTAATGGTTGGAAAGATGGGCATAATAAACAAATTAAAGACTGGAAGGGTAAAATTCGCAACACTATACCCTTTTTAAGACCAATACAGACACTTTCTAATAAAAATGGAGGGAAGTATCAAAAAGAATTAGAAACCGCTAGAAACGCCTTTAAACCAATTTCTGAATAATGATAACAATTTTTAAAAACATTTTTTCTAAGGAACCAAATTACATTTCTGTTGAAGCCGCGTTAAAAAGAATACAAGAAGGTAAAAGTAAATCAACTGTATCTGAAATCAGAGATACGATTGATAAAGAAAAGGCAAATAAGATAAAACTTAACCTTCCTTCAGTGTGTTTTAGTGGTAAATTTGGAGTAGATAGGACTGATGCTCAGTTAATTACGCATAGTGGGTATATAGTTTTAGACTTTGACAATGTATTTGAAATTAGAGATAAGCAAAATGAGATTATTTCACATCCATTTGTTTATGCTTGTTGGATAAGCCCTTCTGGAAATGGATTAAAAGCTTTGGTGAAAATAGCTAATGGTCAAAAACATAGAGAACACTTTCAAGCTTTACAAGAAGTTTTTCCCGAAATTGATAAAAGTGGAATTAACCAAAGTAGAGTATGTTACGAAAGTTACGACCCCGAAATTTATATAAACAAAAAGGCTGAAGTTTTTAAGAAGATTAAAAAAACTGAAAAGGTTGTTGTTTATGAGAAAAACGATGATGACCAAAAGATATTTAAGAATGTTTTGACTTGGTTGTCTAATAAAAACGAGGCTTTTGTAACGGGAGAAAGGAATAATTTTATATTTAAGTTGGCATCGGCTTGTTGTCGTTTTGGTATTAATGAAACGGCAGCTAATTCTATGATTCATATGGAATTTATCACTAATTCTGAGTTTACAAAGAATGAAGCAGATAGAGCAATACGCTCTGCATATAAGGCTAATATAAAAAACTTTGGAAGTGCGTCATTTGATAAAGAAATATTAGTTGATAAAGTTTCTAGGAAAGAAATTGAAGTTGAAAAAGCTGTATTTGATGAAGGATTAAAGTTAAAAGATGTTATTTATGGAATTGATGTAAAAGAACAAGCTTTACGAATATATGATGAAGGTTATGCTAAAGTAGATGGTATTGGGGTACCGGATTTGGATGATAAATTTAAACCAAAAAGAGGAGAGATTACAGTTCTTACTGGTATTGGTAACTATGGTAAATCTTCGTTTAAAAAGTGGTACCAAGCAATGCGCATAATGTTGTACGGAGAAAAGTTTGCAACATTTTCACCCGAGGACAATCCACCTGAAGAATATTACCATGACTTTGTAGAGATAATTTTAGGATGTGATTGTAGTCCTGCGAATCCACATAGACCATCTAAACAAGTTTATGAATATGTTTATGATTTAGTATGTAAGCATATATTTTATGTTTATCCAAAAGATGTTTCACCTACTCCGCAATATGTAATGGAAGTGTTTTTAGAATTGATAGTAAAAGAAAATGTAGATGGCGTAGATATTGACCCGTTTAACCAATTGACAAATGAATATCAAAAGTTCCCAAGAAGTGATAAGTATCTTGAATGGGTATTGTCTGTATTTTCAAGATTTGCACAAATTAATAATATTTTCTTTTGGATTATTGCTCATCCTGTTAAAATGATAAAAGCATCTGATGGCAACTATCCTTGCCCAGATGTGTTTGATTTGACTGATGGTGCAATGTGGAACAATAAGCTAGACAATATCCTTGTGTATCATAGACCTTTTGCGCAAACTGACCCTAGTAATCCGTCTTGTGAATTTCATAGTAAAAAAATTAGAAGACAAAAGATTGTTGGTAAAAAAGGATTTATTTTATTTCAAATGTATTTTCAAACAAGAAGATTTTTATTTAATGGATTAGATTCATTACAAAAAATTATAAACGATAAGAATATAATTTTAAGACCCGATGCATCAGTTCAAAAAATATTTGATAATTGGATGCCATACAAAGATGATAATGGAAAAGAAATTAATTTTTAATATTAAAACAAAAAACAATGATTAGAATTTTAGTAATCGGAAGATTAGGGCAAGATGCAACAGTAAACAATGTAAATGAAAAAACAGTAATTAATTTTTCAATGGCTTACAGTGAAAAGTTTAAAAACCAACAAGGACAAGAGGTAGATAAAACTACTTGGGTTTCTTGTGCTTACTGGACCGATAAAACAAACGTAGCTAACTATCTAAAAAAAGGAACTTTGATTTACATGGAAGGGAAACCAGAAGCAAAAACATATTTGAACGATAAGACCAAAGAAACAGTGGCTCAGCTTCATGCAAGGGTTACAAGTTTGCAATTATTATCTAGTAAATCAGATGAAAACCAAATTTAATGTATATTCACGAATTAAATAACCCAATAGATGTTGAAACCCCAATTGGATATGGAAAAGCAATCGCATGGCTCGACTACGGAAGCGACACAAACACTGTTTGGAAAGTCATATTATACCACAATGGCATGGTGCGGAACTTTTACGATGACGACATACTTGTTTACCCCAATAAAATGGACGGCGGGGAATTAGATAAAGATTATTTTAAAAACAAACAATAATGGCAAAATTAACAAATTCAACCAAAATTACATTTGGTAAACAAAAAACCGGAAGAGCTAAAAAATCTTATAATAAACATTCACCCCGTTCAAAACAATACAGAGGTCAGGGCAGATAAAATAGATGTATGAATAATAAAGCCGCAAAAAAACTAAGAAGATTAGCAATCGCTATTGCCGCTGCTAATGGTAAAATTGAAGACTCTGAAAGAATCTACAAGAACCTAAAAACAGTACATAAAGAAAATAAAAAAGCCCCTCAAAATTAAAAGAGGGGCTAATTCATTTAAGCGTTTGCTGCAGAATTAATCTGTGCTACAGTAGAAGTCGTATAAAATAATACGGGTACTTGGTTTAAACCAGTAGGTGCTACTTCGACTATTGCATTCATAGTTACTCCGTTAGCTACAAAATTAGCAGGAGCTGGGTAAGCTGCAAATGTAGTTACTGGGAATCCGTAAGAAATGCCAGATGTTGCTGGAGTTCCGTTAGAGTTTAATAAAGCATATTGATTTCTTTGATATGCTGTAATTGATACTATTGTTGCCATTTTTTTATTTTTTTAATTGTTTTTTAAATTAAGGTGCTGCAGTTGTTGTTGTTGTTGTTGTTGGTGCTGCAGTTGTTGTAGTCGTTGGGGCCCCTGTAGTAGTAGTAGTACTAGCGATACCACCACCATTGATAGCTGTAATTAATTGTGCAACTGTTGCAGCACTATATAATTTTTCAGCTGGTTGATTAAGACCACTAGGGTACATAAGAATTAATGAATTCATTTGTACTCCATTTGCTACTACTGTGGTAGGTTGTACTTGTAAGCCAACCGTAGGTAGTGAGAATAATACACCAGATGTTGCAGGTGTGCCATTTGGGTTGTTTAAATCGTATTGATTTCTACGATAAACATAAACCGATAAGTGATTTGCCATTTTTTTTGGTTTTTATTTTTTGTTTTAAAATTGTTTCAACAAATATAAGCAATTATTAGGAATTTATTTTTGAAAAAATATTAAATTAATTAAATTAGCACTACATTTGTATTAAATTAATTAAACTATGAAATTGAAAGCTCCAAGCAATAGAGTAATTATTAAGGTTGATTTAGAAAGTAAAAATAGTCATACATTTAAAGATGGTACAAAAATTAAATTAGAAAGAGTATATGACAATTTTAATATGCGATATGTTAAACCGGTTAATGCGGAAGTTGTCGATGCTAAAGACATTCCTACTGGGGCTGAAATTCTTATCCATCATAATGCTACTCATGATACTTATAAGATTTTTAATTATCAAAGACCTACTACTGAAGCTTCTTCAGATATTCAATATTTCTCAATACCAATCGAAGAATGTTTTATGTGGAGAGAAGAAAAAGGTTCTATATGGAACGCTCTTAATAATTTTGTTACAGGATTAAGGATATTTGAACCATATACAGGTATTTTACAAGGAATTGATGCTACATTGATTAAAAATAAAATTTATGTTACAAGTGGTGATTTGTCTGGGAACGTTGTAGGCACATTAATATCAAGTGATTATGAAATTATTTACCAAGATGATGACGGAACAGAAGGAAAGATTGTTAGGCTTAGATATTATCCTGAAGGAAACGATAGAAACGAAGTGATTTCTATTGAACACGAAATGACTGATAAAGTTAAAAATGGAGATTTATTAGTTGGTTTTAATACTACAGATGCAAAAAAATTAGATTAATGTCAGAATTAGAAAATAAAATAAAGGATTTAGAGAAACAAGTTGCTTCTTTGCAAGGTAGAAATGCCTATTACGAGCAAGATGGTATTGGTAAGCTATATCATGCATTAAATAGAAAGGCTAATGAAATGGCTGAATTATTAAATAAAACTAGTCTTACAGCTATTGATATTGATGACCCTAAGATTAAGACTTTTGAAAGATTACAGAAAATATGGGCAGATGCTGGTACAATTTCGGCTTCAATTAAAACATTGGAAGTATTAGCCGGAATAAATCAAGAAGTAACTGACAAAAAAGAGGTCGTTCAAGTTAATAAAAAACCATTTTCACCAGAGAATATGGCTGATGCCGTTGGTGAATTAGCTGGTAAAAGAATATAATTATGTACGAAAAAATTGAAGGTGGAACTATTATAGATATTCAAGGATTGAAGTGTAATCTTCCTCCAGATGGAAATGTTTATAATATAATTACCAAGCAATTAGAATTTAGGGGTATTTACGAGAGGGATAAAAATATAGGCGAACAATATTGGAAAAGAATACCGATGCCAAGTTGGTATGGTGACACAATGAAAAAGTGGGATGAGTTTGATAAAAAGAAAAAAGACGATGAGCTTGAATTTTACGATGAAAGATTAGAGGAATTCAAAAGACAAGAGTGGGATAGAAGATTGAATGGATTTTGGTACATGAATAATGGGGTGCCTACTTATTTGACTGGGTTACACTATTTATACTTACAATGGTGGTCAATTGATATTGGTTATCCAAAGTTTAGGATACCAGATTTAGAGAAGTTCTATTTTATGGAATATTGTATTCAAGACCCGTTATGTATGGGGATGCTTGAGGTAACCAAAAGAAGGTTTGGTAAGTCATTTGTAGCTGGTTTATTTGTAACCGAATATACTACAAGGACAAAGATGACAAACGGCGGTATTCAGTCTAAAACAGGCTCTGATGCTAAAAAATTCTTTGCCAAGACTGTAGTAAATCCATTCAGAAGGCTTCCTAAGTTTTTTAGACCAGAATATGATATGTCGTTAGGGGTAAATCCAAAGTCTGAGATGAGATTCCAAAAGACAAACGTAAGAGGTAAGAAGGCAGAGGAAAATGTAGATAAAGATGAATTAGGTTCAGTTATTGACCACCAGTCAGCAGATACTGTTGCCTATGATGGACAAAAACTCCATAGATATGTAGCAGACGAGTGCGGAAAAACTACAGAGGTTAATGTGTACGATAGACACGAGGTTGTGCGTTATTGTTTGCTAGATGATGAAGGACAAATTATTGGTAAGGCATTATATACGACTACAGTAGAGAAACTTACAACAGAAAAAGATGGTGTTCAAGATGCCTTTAAACTATTATGGGAAGAAAGTAATCAAGAAAAACGACAAGAAAATGGAACTACTTCTAGCGGTCTTTATCGATTCTTCATGTCTGCAAAGCGTACAAGAAATTTTGACGATTTTGGGCATCCAGATGAAGAAAAAACTTTGGCTCAAATTTTAGCCGACAGGGACACAGTAAAAAACAATCAAAGAGCATTATCTGCTCGTATTAGAAAAGAACCCCTTACCATAGACGAAGCTTTTAGTACAGATTCAGATAAATGTATTTTTAATGTAATGAACATTGGAGCAAGGGAGGCATATTTGAAACAAAACCCTAAATTAAAGCGCCATGTCATATTTTATAGAGATATTGACCAAATAGTTAGATGGAGAGAAATAAATGATAAGGAAGAAGATTTCCATTGGGTTATAACTCAGTTCCCGCAAGCGGGCGAAGAAAACAAACATACTTACGATGTAAAAACTAGAAAGCCAGCTAGGGTATCTGATGGGGCAATAGCAATTGATGGTTATAGTAATAGTCAAGGTGGTAAGTATGGTTCAAAAGCCTCAGCTTGGATAGGAAGGAGATACGATTTATTAAAACCAGAAGATACTGGTAAAGCTATAGGTCATCTTTACGGCAGACCTCAAATCAAGGAAACTCTGCATGAGCAAGTGCTTTTAGCGGCTGAATTTTATGGCTATCAAGCTTGGTATGAGCATAATAGTGATGATTATCTATCCTATTTTAGAGACAGGGGAAGAGTGGGGTATCTTGGTTCATATCCAATTTCAACTATTGACCCAGCAAAAAGAGAAACAGCTGATAGGCATAAAGGGTTTCCAACTACCCCATTTAGTTTAACTAAGCAAAACGATGTAGGAATTATGTATTTTGAATCACATATTGATTCAATAGATTTTGAAAATTTGCTAGAAGATGCTAAAAAATTTGACCCAAACAATAGAACTGACTATGATATTACTGTTTCTTTTTTAATGTTAATTGTTTGTTTAATGGAGCCAGTTCAAAAACAAATTAAGAGAGAAGCGCTTGTAAAAAGCTATGTTCCTGTGTTTAATTAATTAAAATTTTACTAAATTCTTAATATTTAGTATATTTGACACAAAATACACTCAATTGGCAGATAGTCTTTTATCAATATCAGCAGCAAATAGTAATGGGGAAGCATTAAAAAAATTCCAAATTACTACCGATGTATCTTCTAAGAAAGATTACATGTACGGTAAAAATGTTGCACAAAGTATCTACTCTACAATATACGGTAACCAAACTTATTTTTGGTTAAGAAATAATAGATTTAGAAAAAATAGACAAATTGCAAATGGTAAAATAGACATGAGTGTGTTTATGGACCGTTTAGAAATGAATAGCAAAGCTAACTTTGTAAATATAAATTGGAAATCAATTATTATTGGTAATACAATTGTTGCAAGATTAGTTGGTTCATGGATGAGTAGAAGTGAAAAAGTTACAGTTACCGCTACTGATAGTGCTTCAGCAATGTTAAAGAAAAATGCAGCTGATGAGGCAGAATTTGTTTATCAAAATAAAGAAGTTCTATCTCAATTACAGCAAGAGTCTGGAGTTCAAATTATTCCACAAGACCAATTTGTAGCCGAAGATAAAGATGAATTAGACCAATGGATTTCTGAATTTAATCATTTACCAGAAGAGATACAATATAGTATAGGATGTAATAATGTACTAGAGGCTAATGGTTGGAATGATGTTTTAAAACAAAGATTATTACATGATTCAGCAGAAGTTGGATTAGTGTGTACATATACTTGGATGGATGAGGAAGGAGAAGTTCATGTTCAATGGATTCGTCCTGAAAACGCAATTTATTCTTATTCTGATTTTCCTGATTTTAGAGATACAACTTATCGTGGACATATTTTATCTATGAAAATTAGTGAAATAAGAGCTAGATATGGTAAAGCTAGTGGTGGAACATTATCTGAAGAAGATATATTTATGTTAGCTCAGTCATGTAAGGAATACCAATTAACAGATAAGATTAAATGGATGCAAGATTGGAATGTTTCTTGGTTACGACCTTATGATGAGTGGAATATTGATTTGATGAAATTTGAAATTAGAACATTAGATTCTGATGGATATACTGTTACTAAAACTAAAAAGAACGGTAGCACTATTATAAGAAAAGGCAAGCCTGAAAAAATTGATGAAAATCAAGAATATTTAGAAGAAAAAAAATGGAATATATACGAAGGTGTATATTGTCCTGTTACTCAAAAAATGATTCATTGGGGAATCAAAAAAAATATGATTCGCCCTCAAGACCCTAAAGAAATTGGAAATGCTGAATTTTCATATAGTTTTTATATGTACGACCCATACGATATGCGTAATGTGGCTGTACCTGAAAAAATAGAAGAGCCTATTGAACAAATGATTTTGGCTAGATTGAAGATACAGCAAATGGTAGCTAAAATGGTACCAGCAGGTGCTTCAATTGATGTAGATGCATTACAAGAGTTAGATTTAGGATTGGGAGATTCTGTAAAGCCATTAGAGGTGCAAAAGATTTGGGAACAAACAGGGAAGCTTTATTATCGTGGTAGAGATGCCGAGGGTAATAGAATACCCGTTCCAATTACTGAATTAGCTAATACAGGATTTGCTCCTCAATTACAAGCTTTAATTCAATTATACCAATTTCATTATCAAGTATTAAAAGATGAGTTAGGAGAAGACCCTAATTTAATGAACCAAGCTGCACAACCAAGAGTTGCTGCGTCAAATATAGAGGCTTCAAGAGTTTTAGCTAATAATGCAACCGAATATATGTATGATGCATATATTTATGTAATGGAAGAAAGCTGTAAAAAAATAGCTTGTTTAATAAATAAAAGTGTAACATACGGAGCTAAAAAATATAGGGATTTACTAAAACAAGAAGATGTTAAGGATAGAAATTTTGTTGCTACAATTAAAATGTTACCGACAGAAATGGAGATAGCAAATTTGCAAGCAATGATGAATAATGCTATTACATCAAACCCTCAATTGATTATATATTTAGACCCTTTTAAAGCAATGAGAATTGCAAAAGAGAATGTGCCATTAGCTGAACTATATTTCAGACAAGCTCAAAAAAGATATATAAAAACAGAGCAAGAAAAAGCTCAATCAAATAGCGAACAAAACGCTGAAATTCAACAAGCAAGTATGCAAGCTAAAGCTCAAGGAGATGCAGCATTACTTGAAAAGACTAATTTTGGAAAAGAAAAACAAATTGTTTTACAAGGTATGTTTGATTTAGCTAAAGCTAATATACCGGTTCCTGTTGAGTTACAACAATTAATTAGCGATATGTTGCAAAATGTTGAAGTTCCAATAGCTGTTCAAAATCAACAAAGACAACAAGCCTTAGAGCAACAAGCTCAGCAAGAGCAACAACAAATGGAGCAACAACAAATAGAAGGTCAACAAGGCTCACCTGAAGAAGAGCAAATGATGATAGAACAGCAACAAATGCAACAACAATAAAATAACATAAAAAATAAATAAAATGGCAACGGTAAGTAAACTTTTAATAAGACTACAAAAATTTAGTTCAAAAATTAGTACATTAGTAGATGCAACAGATTCTTTTAATGCTAATAATAATTTTTACCAAGATTTATCTGGATGGGATTCTGCAGTAGTACAATTTGTAGGTACATCTGGGACAGTTAGTTTCAGCACTACCAACGATGATGGTTCTATTACAGGACAATTATCACCTGCACCAGAAGTACCAATTAACTGGGTTTCGGTTTTAGGAGTTAATTTAACAACCAAAACAGATATTGCATCAATTGCGGCAGCTGGTATTGTTGAATTTGGTATTATTGGTAAATATTTGTTATTACAAGGTAACACAACAACAACAACTACTACAACAGCAGCACCTTAATAAATTTAAAAAGATAAAAAATGGCAAATTTAATAGCATATGTATTGTCTAAAAATACATACCCAACAGCAAGCGAAGCGGGTAATGTCGCAACAGTACAAGGAACACAAGTTGTTTACGCTACAACATCAACCCTAACTACTTCTAATGAATTATATAGCAGCAGTAAGTCAAAGCAACCAATTTATGGGGATGGTACAAGTTGGTATGGAGTACATTTATTAACTGACACAGGAGTTGATTATGTAATTACCATTGACAGTGATGGAGTTATAGTTATAGACTAATAAAATAGAAACCAAATAAGCATTTATGCCAGAGAATACCCCAGCAGCTCCAATAGAGCTTGCAGAAGGCTTCAATCCGTTTTCGGATGATAATGCACCACAAGTGCAACCTAAGATAGAAGAAGCCCCTATCTTAACAAATGAGCCAATCTCACAAGAAGCTCCTCCTCCACAAGAGGAAACAAAAGTAGAGGAACAAGCAGCATCTACTCAATCATTTGATTCAAATCAATTTATAAAAGAAAGATTTGGTTATGATAGTGTAGAACAAGCTGAACAAGAGTTTAAGAAACTCAAAGAACAACCAAGTTTTGAATTTAAAGATGATGTAAGTAGAACATTATTTGATGCTATTAGAGAAGGTAAAGCAGATGATGTTTACGAAATTTTAAATCAGCAAAAAAGGTTAGAAAAATTAACAAATTCAGAATTGACAGTAGATTTGGCTGCTGAAATTGTTAAAACGAATATTAAGAATAAATATAAAGATTTATCAGCAGATGATGTTGAGCTTTTGTTTTATGACCAACATTTCGTACCTTTAAAGCCTGAACAAGGTTATGA